>OLYJ01000007.1_pt1 | contig 130653 bp, 113 predicted proteins | sample 1674121 | NCBI WGS metagenome assembly OLYJ01 (sample SAMEA103958146, study PRJEB25191) | human gut metagenome | reverse complement strand
TCCAAGGTCGGGCGAAGCTATTGAAGTTCTTTGCTCCACTTTCTCGAAAGAAAGCCAGCGTGACGCTGGACCCACTGGGGGCGTTCGCCCGATGAGTTTCAGACGACTCTGTTTTTTATAAAGAGAAAATTCCAAGGTCGGGCGAAGCTATTGAAGTTCTTTGCTCCACTTTCTCGAAAGAAAGCGGTAGGTTAAGCGTTGCGTTTGAGGGAGCGGCGGAGTTTTCCGAGGAAACCCTTATACTTCACCGAGCAGTCAAACATAAGTTCCGCGCCGTTATGCAGGTTCTGCGCAATCATTTTTATTGCGGAATCAGCCGCGCCTTTAAGTTCTTTAAGCTCGCGGAAGGTCACCGAATCGTCGTCGGGAATAACTCCGAGAGGCCTCGTCGCAAGACGGTCGAAAATCTCCTTCGTGTCCGCCATATCGCCGTCGAGAATAAGATCGCCGCGGACTTTGTTTATTACCGAATAAATCTCGCTCAGCCTGTAACTCCCGAGAATCCCTACTACCTTTTCGCTGTCGCGGATACTCGAAACGTGAGGAGTAGTAACGACTATCGCTTCGTCGGCGCATACCACCGACCTGTGAAAACCCATATCTATTCCCGCAGGACAGTCTATAAGTATATAATCGAAAAGCTCGTTCATTCGGTTTACCACGACCTTTATGCTCTGCGCCGTAACCGAACGCTTTTCGCTGTGGCAGCCGGGCATTACGTAAAGAAAAGGAACGTCCGCGTCCTGAATCAAAGCCTGCTTTATCCGACACCTTCCCTCGATTACGTCGATAAGGTCGAATACGACTCTGTTTTCCACGTCGAGAATAACGTCGAGATTGTTAAGCCCGAGATCGAGGTCGATAAGAGCTACCCTGAGCCCCATTTCCGCAAGCCTTATCCCCAAACAGGCGGTGAACGTGGTTTTTCCTACGCCGCCCTTTCCGCTCGTAACAACTATTTTTCGCGCCATAAATCGTCCTCCCTTCGCCCCCGTCGGGCATTTTTACGGAAAACTCCGTCCCGTTTCGACGAATTTCCGCTTTTTTCTTCTTTATTTTTCGTTTTTTTCGGGTTTTCTTCCGTATTTTCGGAATCGTCTGCCGCAATACGCTTTCCTTCACCGACGAAAACACCTTCGGTATCTTAAAGTATAAGGGCGAAACCGAGGGGTTTTTTATGTGTTTTCGTCGCTTTCTTCCTTTTTCTGTCGAAAATCAAGCCGCAAACCTGATTTCTTACCGTCGAGCCGAAAGAAGCCTTCCTTCCGACGATTTCTTTTCAAACAGAGATTCCTTTTCAAGCAGATTCCTTCGCAATAAAATTCGCAATAAAAAAGGACCGCATAAACTGCGATCCTTAATATAGGTCCGTTCGCTCCGAATCGGGAAAAGCCCGTAAGGCTCTTCCGACAATCCTAAGTCAAACTTATTCGGGCTTGGTATACTGAAGAGTGGTTTCTTCGATCTTGTCCTTCTCGCCGAGAATAGCTCTCGTCATCTTCTTTCCGCTCGATTCGATGAAGAAAACCGAATCGCCGATTATATCGAAGGAAAGATTCGTATCGGACATAGAAGATGAAGTAAGAGCTACCGGCTCGGCAATCTTGCCTTCCTCGATAACGGCTTTGTAAAGCTTATTGCTGTTGGTGTAATAAACCACGTCGCCGTCAACCTTCACGGGAGTGAAAGAGGAGGTATAGATAAGCTTCTCGGAAGAAACCGCGCCCGTAGCTTCGTCGTAAACCACGTAGCAGACGAAACTGTCGTTAAGCATAAGGATACCGTCTTTATATGGAAGGAAGGAGGACTGAGCGTTAGCCGAAAGACGCTTTTCCTTTCCGTCAAAGACAAACGTTCCGGCAAAACCTACGTTGGTGCTTGCGGCGGTGTAATAAAGCTTACCCGCGTCTACTCTCACGAGAGTGTAGGTGATATCCACGGAATGAGAATTATCCGCAGCAGCGCCCTTGAGAACGGCGGTCGCTTCCTTATCGCCGACTACGTATTTAAGAACGTCGTTATATTTTCTGGTCTGTTCCTTGTCCTTGGAATCCTTATAGGTCAGTTTCTGCAGCGCGTAGACAGCTTCTGAATCGGCCTTTACGGCGGTTACGTTCTCGGCGACGACTACGGGTTTATTCGTCGACAAATCGACGGAATAAAGCTTGGAATCAACGTAATAAACAGCCGAAACCGTTCCGTTCTTTTCAAAGAAAAATACGGGAGCGGTATTGGAGCTTATCGTAACGTGAATCTTGACGTCCTCGCCCGTGACTTTAGCGGAAATAATCGAAAGCTCGCCGCTCTTGAACTCGCCGTTATTATTCTTTTCAACGCCCGGAGTCGTAAAGTAAATCCTGTCGCCCGACGCGAAAAGCCCCGTGGAATCGGCGTTGCCTTTATAGAAAATCTTGGGAACCACAATCTCGAAAACGGCGTCTTCGCTGCCGATCTCTTCGGTCTTGACGCGGCAGACAGCGCCGGTAACTACTTTATTGTAGGTATTGTCAGAGGTAGCGTCGCTGCTGCCGTTGACGAAATACGTATATTCGCCGTAAGCTACGGCTACTCCGCCGTTGTCGGCAATAGTGCTTTTCGCGGGCATTTCTACGGGCTTGAAGCTCCCTGTATTCTCAGACGGGCAGGCAGCAAGCACCGTCGTCATAAGAACCAACGCAATAACGATGAGTATGGTTTTCTTTGTCATGATGTATCTCCTGTTAAATTTTTCCCGTTGCCGCAGACAAAACGCCCGAAGATACCTTCGCGGCGTACCAAAAAACGACAACCGACCTTATACTCAGTTATTATACAGTAACGGAAACAAAAAATCAAGTATTTTTCGCGTCTTTTCCCCGCCTTTTCTCGCGGAAGCTTCCGCCGCGCGCTCTTTTCCGCCTTTTGAAGGCTCCTTTCCCTTTTCCCCGAACGACCTCGGACTTCGAATGCCGACTGCCTTTAAACCGAAAATCCGAAAAACCTCCCCAAAAAAGTCCGAACGATTCCGAAGGCTTTCGTCATTATATATAATATGAGCGGCTGCGCCCGCATACCGAAAACGAGCGAGGTAACGGAATGAATCGAACCCTTGAAATAAAACCGACCAAATACGGGAGAAAAGAACTCTCTGAAAACAAAAACGAATCCGAAAAGATAACTCCGCACGAGCGAAAAGATTATCCGACGGAAGATAAATCCCCGACCGCAAACGAAACTCCGACGGAAAATACGTCCGTAAATAAAACCGAAAAGGACGTCCTCCTCGAAATAAAAGAAGTCGGGTATACTTACTGTACGAAAACAGCCGAAACAGAGGCTCTCCGCAGAGTTTCGTTTTCCGTGGAAAAGGGCGGTTTCGTCGCCGTCGTCGGACCTTCGGGCTGCGGAAAAACCACTCTCCTTTCGCTTATATCGGGAACGATTTCGCCGACGGTCGGAAAGGTTATTCTCAGCGGGAATTGCAGAGTCGGGTATATGCTTCAGCGCGACCACCTCTTCGAATGGAGAACGGTCGAAAAAAACCTCCTGCTCGGTCCCGAAACCGAAAAAAACCTGACAGACGAAACCCGAAATTACGTTTCCGGACTCATAGATAAATACGGCCTCGGCGAATTCAGAAAGGTCAAGCCCCGTCAGCTCTCCGGAGGTATGCGTCAGCGGGCAGCCCTTATCCGCACCCTCGCGACGAAACCCGACCTCCTCCTTCTCGACGAACCCTTCTCCGCTCTGGATTTTCAGACGAGAATGAAGGTCTGCGACGACGTTTACTCGATTATAAAAAACGAGGGAAAAACAGCCCTGCTCGTAACCCACGACGTCAGCGAAGCCATCTCTATGGCGGACAGAATCGTCGTTTTGTCCAAAAGGCCCGCAACCGTCAGAAAAATCCTCTCCCCGAATTTCGACCGTAACCTCTCGCCGCTTATGCGCAGAGAATCTCCGTCGTTCGCTCCGACCTTTCAGGAATTATGGACGGATATTTCTTCCGACTCGCCGCAAAACGATTAAATTTACCTTTCATCGGAGGAAAACAGATGAAATACATTTCTCCCCTTCACGAAGATTTCGTAAGAAAAACCCGCCGCGGAAACCTGCTCGTCATTCTCTGCCGCGCGGGATTGCTCGTTCTTATCGTCGCTTTCTGGGAAATCGCGGCAAAGCTCGACGTCATAGACCCCTTTATCTTCAGCAGTCCCTCCCGCATAATCCGCACCTTCGCGAAATTATACGGCGACGGAACTCTTCTTACGCACCTCTGGGTATCGACCTACGAAACGCTCGCGGGATTCGCGCTCGGAACGCTCCTCGGATTCCTTATCGCGACGGGATTATGGTGGAAGGACTCCCTCCGCCGTATATTCGAACCCTATCTCGTCGTCTTAAACAGCCTCCCGAAAATCGCTCTCGGTCCGATTATCATAGTCTGGGCGGGCACGGGAGCCGCAAGCATTATCCTTATGGCAGTGCTTATTTCCTTCATAATAACCGCGCTCAATATGCTCTCGGGATTTGTTTCGACAGACCCCGACAAGATTCTCCTTATGCGGACGATGAAAGCGAAACGGTATCAGCTCTTCTTCAAACTCGTGCTTCCCGCAAACGTCCCGACGCTTACCTCTACCCTCAAAATAAACGTGGGAATGGCCTGGGTAGGCTCGATTATGGGGGAATATCTCGTGAGTCGGGCGGGACTCGGGTACCTCATAGTTTACGGAAGTCAGGTGTTTAACCTCGACATAGTTATGACCTGCACCATAGCTCTCTGCGCGCTCGCGGGAATTATGTACGGACTGGTCGCGCTCGCCGAAAAACTCGCTCTGAGCCGATTTTCCTGATACCGAATCCGGATTTTCGTTTTTTAAGATAATAAAAAGGACGCTTTTCTGCGTCCTTTATCGGTTTATGCGGATACGTGTTTTCGCGTAGTCCGCAATAAAGCAATATTCTCTTTTCAGTTCAGCCGTTATAATCGGAATTTCCTCGGAGGTTATAGACGTTATAGTCGGAGCCGAAGTCGTATTCGACGCTTTCGAGAGTGAGCCCGCCTGCCTTGAGAGTCCTTCCCGCGCGCCTCCTGTCTCCGGAACGAAGGATTTCTCCGACCTCTTCGGGCGGAATCTTGCCCGAGCCTACGTCCGAAAGAGTCCCCGCGATTATCCGAACCATATTGTAGAGAAACGCGCTTCCCGTTACGTAGATTTCCACGGTGTCGCCGAAAGCTTCCACGCGGCAGGAATAAATCTCCCTTTCGGTCGTCAGAGAGCTTCCCCCCGACGCGCAGAAAGCCGCAAAATCGTGCCGCCCTACGAGATATTCCGCGCCCTTACGCATCGAATCGACGGACAGAGCCTTATAGACCTGACAATGAGTGTTGTCGCGAAGAGGACTCGGAGTCCTCGAACAGTATAAACGGTAACAGTAAGTCTTCTTCTTCGCCGAACGCCTCGAATCGAAGGCAAGCGGAACTTCGAAGCAGTCCTTTACGGCTATATGCGGCCAGAGCCGCACGTTCAGTCCCAAGGGAAGCTTATAACACGAAATCGGATTCTCCGTATAGAAATTCGCGACCTGTCCCTTTGCGTGAACGCCTACGTCCGTCCTCCCGCTTGCGGTGAGCCGAACCTTATGCCCGAGCATCTCGAAAAGAGCCTGCTCGACTCTGCCCTGAACGGTTTCCACCCCCGGCTGAATCTGCCAGCCCCTGAATGCGGAACCGTCGTATTCTATCACTATAACGAGATTTCTCATTGCTCCTTCGCCTCAGAAATACATCCACGGCATAATCTCTCCGTAAATTCCGCCGCTGTATTTGAAGTAGAGCATTACGGCGATTATCGCAACCATAACCAGCGTTCCGATAAGGTCCTTACGCGTGAATTTAAGAACCTTCATCTTGGTCCGATTGGGCGTATAGCCGAAACATCTGCTGTCCATAGCCGACGCAAGCTCGTCCGCACTCCTGAGAGCGGATATGAGCAGAGGTATCAGCACGGGGATAAAAGCCTTCGCCCTTTTGATTATTCCGCCCGTATCGAAATCCGCGCCCCTCGATTTCTGCGCCCTGATTATCCTGTCCGTTTCGTCCATAAGTATGGGTATGGATTTCAGGGCTATGCTCATTATGAGCGCGAGCATATATACCGGGAACTTAATGGCGTTGAGCGGCTTTAAAAGATTCTCGAGAGCGTGCGTCAAATCGACGGGCGTGGTCGTCAGCGTAAGAACCGACGAACCCATTACCAGAAGAACGAGCCGCAGAACCATTTTCCCCGCGAAAATCAATCCTCCGTCGGTTACGGAGATTATCCACCAGCTGAATACGACCTGTCCGTCGGATACGAAAAGAACGTTTATTATCGCGGTCAGAATAACGAGAATCAGCACGGGCTTTACCGTTTTTACTACGGTTTTCAGCGGAAGACGGGCAAATCCTATCATCAGCGCAAGCATTAAAAGCACATAGACATAGGAAAAGAAACTGTCCGCCATAAATACGACGACCATATATACGATCATCAATATAAGCTTGGTGCGCGGGTCCATGGAATGCACGAAGCTCTTTACGGGATAATATTGCCCGAACGTAACGTCACGGAACATAACTACTTATTCCTCCGAAGCTTCATTATACAATCGAACATCCTGTCCACCGTAAGACAATCGTCGTCCACCGAAAAACCGCGTTCCCTGAGCTTGTTGCGGAGAATCGCCATCTGCGGCATCTCAAGACCTACGCGCGCAAGGAATTCTCCGTCGTCGAACATCTTCGTAGGCACATCGCATCTGTACAGCTCGCCTTCGTACATAACGGCTATTCTGTCCGCGTACTCCGAAGCCTCGTTCATATCGTGATTGACCATAAGAATAGTCATTCCGTTTTCCTCGTTAAGCCCCTTTATAAGCGTCAGAATCTCCTTCTTTCCTCTCGGATCGAGCCCTGCCGTAGGTTCGTCGAGAATGAGAATCTCCGGCCTCATCGCAAGTACGCCGGCTATCGCGACTCGTCTTTTTTCTCCGCCCGAAAGCTCGAACGGCGACTTGTCCGCAAACTTTACCGGATCGAGCCCTACAAGCTTCAACGCCTCGGGAACCCGCTTCGCCGTCTCTTCCTCCGAAAGCTTCATATTCTTCGGACCGAAGGCTACGTCCTTTTCCACCGTATCGGCAAAAAGCTGGTATTCCGGATACTGGAAAACCATTCCCACTTTGCTCCGAAGAGTCTTGTAATCGGGCTTCTTTACGTTAAGAGAAATCCCCTCTACGGTTATTTCGCCCGACTGAAGCCTGATAAGTCCGTTAAGATGCTGAATAAAGGTGGATTTCCCGCTTCCCGTGTGTCCGACCATACACAGAAATTCTCCCTTCTCCACCGTGAGGGAAAGATTTTTAAGAGCCTGCTTCTCAAAGGGCGTCCCGGGATTATAGGTATACGAAAGATTCTTTACAACAATCGACATAACTCGTCCCCTAACCGCACCGCGTCCGTAACGTCGTCGGATACGGGTATCCCCGCTCCCCTGAGCTTGTCGGCAAGAGCTACGGCTCTCGGCGGCTCAAGTCCGATTTTCCCGAGCGTTTCGCTCCGCCTGAATATCTCCACGGGCGTACCGGTCATCGCGACCTTGCCCGAATCGAGGACGATAACCCTGTCGGCTTCGGTTACTTCGTCCATAAAATGCGTGATGCTGACTACCGTAAGTCCGTTCTCCCTCCGAAGCTTTTCGACTACGCTCATAACCTCCTTTCTCCCTATCGGATCGAGCATAGCCGTGCTTTCGTCAAGCACAAGTATATCCGGCTTTATCGCAAGTACGCCCGCTATCGCTATCCTCTGCTTCTGTCCGCCCGAAAGCTTATGAGAAGTACGCTCGCGGTATTCGTACATACCTACGCTCTTTAAAGCCCATTCCACCGTTCTTACTATTTCTTCGCGGGGCATTCCCACGTTTTCCGGTCCGAAAGCTACGTCGTCTTCCACGATACCCGCAACCATCTGATTGTCGGGATTCTGAAAAACCATTCCTACCTTTCTCCGGATTTCCCTTTTTACAGAATCGTCGCGAACGTCCATTCCGTAGACGGTTATATCGCCCTTCGTCGGGGTAAGAAGTCCGTTGGTAAGCTTGGCTATCGTGGACTTCCCGCTTCCGTTATGACCGACGAGCGCAACGAATTCTCCCTTGGCTACGGAAAAACTTACGCCCGAAAGCGCAGCCGATTCTTCGTCGTCTCCGTAACTGAAATATACGTCGCTGAATTTAATCGCTTCTTCCATTCCTTTCTCCCGTGCGGTGCCCGAGGCTTCCGCCTAAAAGGTCGTTTTATCGCCAGCCGCACTTGTGCGTAACCGCGTTCTCCGTGCAGCGAAATGATTCTTTCCACGGATAAAATACCCGTAATACGCAAAAAAGGATTGAATCGAAATCCAATCCTTTCGGGCTGTTTTCGGACAGTCGTTTACGGCTCGATACCGTAACCGCTGCAATAGCTCTTGAGAACGTTCTTGTATACGGTGAGCTTACCGGCGTCTTCGTACTCCTTGTAGGTTACGTCCATAAGGTCGCTGTAATAAGAGGTCTTGACCGCGTCGAGATAGGTCTTATAGAACCTGTAGGAAGCGTTGCCCGCTCCGGTCTGATCCTTGAGAGCGTCGTCCCAGTTGAAAACGTCTTCCTTGACGTCGCCGGAATAGAACAGAATGTGTACGCCGTAGTCGGTAAGAGCGTAGCCGATACCGCCGACCGTTCCGTCGTTGGCAAGTCTTCTCGCTTCGGCAGCGAATTCCTTAACCCACTTATCGGCGGTTCCGGTAGCGTCGGGAGCGTCTTTTGCGATAACGTAGTCGTAAGCTTTATTGTGCTGAGCCGTATCGGTGTTGTATCTGAACATAAGCTCTACGAATTCTTCCGCGGTCACTCCGCTGAGCTTATCCGCGAAGAAGGAAGAACCGTTGACCTGATAACCGTCGGTCGTAAAGCCCGCAAGAGCCTTGTCCGCGTCCTTCGCGTCGGGAGCGTCGATGAAATCGGTAACCCTGATTTCCCCGGCAAGCTCCGCTCTCTTGGCAAGATAAACGTCGCTGCCCGTTCCGAAAGCCGAAGAGTAACTCGTGAGAATCTTGGACTGCGCGTCGCTGAACGGGACAAGAAGGTTCTTGACGAAACCGTACTTACCTACGTACTGCTCGGGAATATAATAAATGAAGGACGTATCGGAAAGACCGGTAACGAAAGTTTCGAAAGACTTGGGATTAAGGGCGTATTTTTCCTTATCCTGAGCGCGAAGGTTTTCAAGCTTCTGATCGAGCCTCGTTCTGAAGTCGCTTTCCTTTTCGATTCCGGAATACTTATTGGTCTGATAGTCGATATAGAGCTGCTGACGAACGACGCTCTCTACGCTCGCCTTGAAATACGCGGCGGTATCAGCGTAATAAGAAGCGATGTTCTTCTTGAGCTGACGGACGGCTTCGTTCTGAGCTTCCACGTAAGCTTCCGCGGTAATCTCGGTCTTATCGTTGCTGATTCTGTCGTTAAGAGCCTTGACCGCAGCCGCAAGACGCTCGTCGGTCATATCGTCGTAAACGTAGTCGAGAGAAACGGAATCCTTCTGCGCCTTATAAGCCTCGAGACTCTTTTCAACGGTCTCTATGTTGAGCGAATTGTTTCTGTTCGTCCAGGAAAGATCGAGAGTAAGAGTAATCTTCGTTTCTTCCGCGCGCGGAGTAGCCGCACTGTCGAAGGTATAGCCCGCGTCGGTGAACACGGTTTCGAGCATGGAATCCAGACTCTCGAAAACGCTGAGCTGAACTTTCTTCTCGAAATAAAGCAGGTCGGTCGCGGTGAGATATTCTCCGTTTTTGTACTTGCGGTTGATTTCGCCGTCGTAGGTCTTTACGGAAGAATCTTTCTTGTATTCGTTAACGGCGATAATCTGGGAAATATACTGCGGAATAAGAGAATCCCATACGCTCTGAGCGTCGTAGCCGTACTGAATGTACGCCGCGCCGTTGGATTCGAAAAACTCGGTGATCTCCTGAACCGTGACCTCTTCGTCGCCGATCTTCATTGCCGTCTGCTTGCGATAGCGTTCCTGATTCGTCTGAAACATAGAACATCCCGCCGCAAGGGCAAAGACCGTTACTATCGCCAAAATCATACATAACTGTTTCATGAATTTCTGCATAGCTGTACCTGCTCCTTTTCATTTACATCTTCTGAGGATGAAAACTGTCTTTGGTTTTACCGTGCGCAGCCCCGATGATTACAGAACCGCGCGTTTAATTATACTTGTTTTTTCGTCAAAGCGCAATCGTTTTAAGCAACTTTTTTCAAATTTTAGCCTTTAAGGCTCGTTATCAGCCGAATATCGGCGTTTTCTACGCCGGAGGCTCTGCTTTACGCATCTCAGAAAAAAAAACGTAATTTATTTTTTTGTGATTGAAGAGGGGGAATTATCGCCCGCGACTCCGTTGACTCCGACCGAAAGAGCCGTCTCGCAGAAAGCTTTCAAAGCCGTCATCGCGTACCTTTCGCTCTTTCCGGGGAATTCGAGCTTTATCATTATCTCTCCGCCCTCCGAAACGGCAAGAACGGCGCGTTTTCCGAAAAGCTTCAGCGCGTACTGAACGCCCTCCTTCCCTATGTCCTCCATAGACGCGAATTTCAGCGCGAAAAGCTTCTTCTTTATCACTACGTCCTTTACGCCAAGCTTCGAAGCGGCGGCTTTAAGCTCCGCAAGGTCGAGAAGATTGGAAACGGCGGGCGGAACCGCTCCGTAAACGTCCTTAAGCTCCCTTTCGAGCGCAAGCCTGTCCTTCCTCCCCGTAACCGAAGCCATTCTCTGATAGAATTCCATTCTCTGCGAAAGCTCCCCGATATAATCCGAAGGCACGTGCGCGTCCACGTCGGCCTCCATCGTCGCCTTGACCTCCCGAACGACAGGCTCGCCCTTTACTTCGGACAAAACCTCGCCGAGAAGCTTCATATACGTTTCCGTACCGACCTTAGCCATATGACCGTGCTGCTCCTTCCCGAGAACGTTGCCCGCGCCCCGTATTTCAAGGTCCTTCATCGCAATCTTAAAACCGCTTCCCAGTTCCGTGTTCTCCATAATCGACGCAAGCCTCTTGTAAGCGACTGCCGTAAGCGTTCCTCTGTATACGAAATACGCAAATCCCAGACGACTGCTCCTTCCAACTCTTCCCCGAAGCTGATAAAGCTGAGAAAGCCCGAGATTGTCCGCGTCGTACACTATAAGAGTGTTGGCGTTGGGAATATCTATGCCGTTTTCGATTATCGTCGTGGATATAAGCACGTCGAATTCCTTCCGCGAAAAAGCGTAAACCGTCCGCTCGAGCTCGTGTTCGTTCATCTGTCCGTGAGCTATCTTTATCGACGCCTCCGGAACGATATCCCTCATTCTCTGCGAAAAAGCCTCTATACTCTCTACTCTGTTGTAAACGACGAAAACCTGTCCGTCCCTCGCCGTTTCCCGAAGGATTACGTCCCTTATAAGCGCGGGCGAATCCTCGACTACGTAACTCTCGACGGGCAGTCTGTCTTTGGGCGGCGTGGTTATCGTGGAAATGTCCCTTATTCCCGAAAGAGCCATATGAAGCGTCCTCGGAATGGGCGTAGCGGACATACTTAAAACGTCTATATTCGTGTTTACGGTTTTGAGAATCTCCTTATGCTCGACTCCGAAACGATGCTCCTCGTCGAGAACGAGAATTCCCGCGTCCTTATACTTTATATTCTTGTTGAGAAGCCTGTGCGTTCCGACGATAACGTTGACCTCGCCCCTTTCGACCTTTGCTATGATGTCCTTCTGCTCGCCCGCGGAACGGAAACGGTTAAGACAAGCCGTTTTGAGTCCGAAAGGCTCGAACCTCGCCTTCATAAGCTCGTAATGCTGCTGCGAAAGAATGGTCGTGGGGGCAAGAACTATGGCTTGTTTTCCGTTGGAAACGACTCGGAAAATCGCGCGCATTGCGACCTCGGTCTTTCCGAAACCTACGTCGCCCACGAGAAGCCTGTCCATTATCCTGTCGGTAGAAAGATCTTTTCTTATTTCCTCTATACATCTGAGCTGGTCGTCCGTTTCCGTATAAGGGAACGCTTCCTCGAAACTCTCGGTAAGAAAAGCGTCCTCCTTGTATACGAAACCTCTCGGCTTGAGCCTCTCCTTATAAAGCCCGACAAGGTCTATCGCAAGCTCTTTAAGCCCCGCCCGTACCTTAGCCTTCGTCCTTTCGAATTCTCCTCCGCCCAACGCGCTGAGCCTCGGTTTGGTTTCGCCTCCGCCGTATTTGCTGAGCAGGTCGCTCGCTTCAACGGGAACGTAAAGAGTATCGTTGTTCCGGTATTTTACGACGATATAATCCTTCTCGCCGTACTCGCCCTTCATAGTCGTCGTACCGACGCAAAGACCTACGCCGTGAACCTCGTGGACGACGTAATCGCCCGCCTCCACGGCAAAAAACGCCTGACGCGCGGTCTTTCTGAGCCTTCCCCGAGTCTTTTGCGAAGGCGTGAAAATCCTGTCGTCGCCGATAAGCGCGAGTTTGTCCGAATGATTTACGAATCCGCCTTCGAAGGGAAGCCCTATTATCGTCGGATTTACGAGAGAGCATTCGCCGTCGTCCGAAATCTCCGCGGAAAGCCCTTCCGAATAAAGCGCGGCGAAAATCCTCTGCGCCTTCTCCCCGTCTCCCGCGAAAATCCCGACTTTATAGCCGTTTGCCGCCCAATTCCGAACGTCCGACGCAAGATTTTCGACGGAACCTCTGTAACTCCGTACAGCCGAAGAGCTTACCGATACCGTCGCCGACGGACGGAAAAAAGTCTTCGCCGTAAGAAGCTGGAAGGAAAGCTTTTTGTCCGCCGAAAGCATAGCCGCGATTGCGGTTTCCTTATCCACGAGAGTTTCGCTCCCGCGGACGGTTATCTCTCCTCTTTCCGCAAGATAGCCGCACCTTCTTATATGGTCGTCGTAAATCGCGTCCAGCCTTTCCGAAATAAGCCCCGGCTCGTCCATTATTACCGTCGCGCCCTTCGGGAAATAACTCCCTATCGGATCGGAAGCCGTAAACGGAACGAGCCACGCCGTAGCTCCGTCCCGCCTGATATCCGAAATCACCGACGACAGCCTTTCCGCAGCGTCGGGCGAAAGCCCCTTGGAACGCCTTACTTCGTCCTCGGCAAGCTCCAGAGCCGCGCCTTCGTCCGCTTCCACGATCTCGCTCACGGGAATCACCGTGAATACGGAAGTTTCGCCCGTGGAGATATGCTCCTCGGGATCGAAGAACCTTACCGATTCCGCCGAGTCGCCGAAAAATTCCGTCCTGACCGGCTTATCGTAAAGCGGAGAAAAAACGTCGAGAATGTCGCCCCTTAAACTGAATTCTCCCACGGCGGACACGAGCGGCGTGCGTTTGTATCCGTTCCTTACGAGCCTTCGGGCTATATCCTTTACGGAATAATCCTTTCCCTGCTCTATATCGAAACAATTTCCGAAAAAAATCTCCCTCTTCGGATACTTCCTCGCGAGCGCGTCCGCACTTGCGACGACTCCTCTTATAAGCCCCGAATAAGCAAGAAAAAGAACTCTGTTTATTTCGGAATAAACGCTTCCCGCGGCGTTCCTCTTATACAAAAGAACGTCGTCGGCAAACGGAAGATATTCGAATCCCGCGAGATTGCCGGCTACCGATTTGGCCGAAACGAAATCCTTCGTCACGAGGAAAACGAATCCGCTCCCAAGTCCTCTCGTCAGAAAAATCTTTTCGCTTTGCTGTACGCCAAAAACCGCAGTCGGAATACCGCTGCGGACGCTTTTCTGTATTTTCCCGTAAGTTTCGTATAACCTCAGATCGCCGAACATTCCGTATGCGCAAAACCGGACCGAGAGCTTCCCCCCGATCCCGTAACGCAGCCTCCGAAAATCAGTTGGTCGATCCGCCCTTGCCTCTCCAGGTTATCCTTCCCTTGTTGAGGTCGTAGGGACTAAGCTCGAGTTTTACCGTATCGCCGGGAAGTATCTTGATATAATTCATACGAAGCTTTCCGGATATATAAGCCGTAACTACGTGATTGTTGCTGAGCTTTACCTTGAAATTTGCGTTGGGGAGAGCTTCGATAACGACGCCCTCAAGCTCGATTACATCGTCTTTTGACATAAATCCTCCGTTATTGATGATTTTTCAGCGGAATTTCTTCACCGCGCTTTTATCGCATTCTCCGATAACGCGCCTGATTTCCGCATCGCTGAGCGTTCCGTTTTCTATGGCTTCCGCAATCTCCCGCGAATGCGCCACGAAACGGACGTGGCGGACGTTTTTCATTTTGGCTTTTTCCAAGGGACGCGTCCTGCCGTCGGCAACGATTACCGAATCGCCGAAACTCTCCGTCACCACGAGAAACTTGTTCCTGTCGTGTCCGCGGAAAGAAACGACGACGTCGCCCCTCTTAAACCGATAGTCGCTATTCATACAGCCTCACAACGTAAGTATTTCGCAGCCCTCTTCGGTTACGAGAATGGTATTTTCGTAATGCGCGCTGGGCTTTCCGTCGTAGGTCTTGACCGTCCAGCCGTCGGGCATAAACTTAATCCTCGCCGTACCGAGATTGATCATAGGCTCGACCGCTATGGTGTTGTTGGCAACGAGTTTAATACCCTTCCCCTTTACGCCGTAATTGGGAACGTCGGGAAACTCGTGCATATTCCTTCCTATACCGTGTCCGACCATCTCTTTGACCACTCCGTAGCCGAACTGCTTCACGTGTCCGCTTACGGCGTAGCCTATATCGCCTATCGTCGTCCCCGGCTTTATTATACGGGCAGCCGCAAAGAAACTCTCCTTCGTTTCCCTGACGAGCTTTCTGACCTTTTCGTCAACCTCGCCTATGATGAACGTTCTCGCCGCGTCGCCGTGAAAACCGTTGATGTACGCGCCGACGTCCACGCTGACTATCATTCCTTCTTCGATATATCTCTCGTCGCTCGGAATCCCGTGTACGACCTCGTCGTCTATACTTATGCAGGAACTCGCAGGATATCCGTGATAATCGAGAAAGCTCGGAGTCGCTCCGTGCCGCTCGATAAAGTCCCTTATGATCTTGTCGAGAAAACCCGTAGTCATTCCCGCTTTGATCTTCTCTTCCGCGAAAAGCAGAACGTCCCGCGTAATCGCGCAGGCTACTCTCATTTTCGCAAGCTCTTCGGGTGTTTTTACGTTGATTACCATTTCTAAGTCCTCTTATATAAACCGATTACTCGCAATCGGTAGTCTTCCTTCGTTCAGACGCGGACTCGCGCTTCTTCCTTCCGACTTCGGAAAGAGCTTTCTTTATATCCTCGAATATTGCCCTGATATCGCCGCTGCCGTTGACTCTCTTGAGAACGCCCTTCTTTTCGTAATAATCGGAAAGCGGATAGGTAAGACTGTCGTAAACGTCGAGACGCTTCCGGACGGTTTCTTCCTTATCGTCGTCGCGGGTTATAAATCTTCCTCCGCACAGGGGACAGACCTCTTTACCGTCGAGCATCGAAATGTGAAAAGGCGCGCCGCACTTCTCGCAGCTCCTTCTTCCCGTAAGTCTGTGAAGAACTTCCTCGTAAGGAAGCTCGAGCTCCAGAACGACGTCGATATCCTCGTTCCGTGCGAGATCTTCGGACTGCGAAATCGTCCTCGGAAATCCGTCGAGTACGTAACCGCCTGCGCAATCCTCTTCGCGCAGCCTTCCCGTTATCATCTTTATCGTTATATCGTCGGGTACGAGTTCCCCTTTATCTATGTATTGCTTGGCAAGCTTTCCCAGCTCCGTGCCGTGGCTTATGTTATAACGGAAAATATCCCCGCTGCTGATATGCGGAAGTCCGTATTCTTCACAGATAAGCTGCGCCTGAGTGCCTTTTCCGGATCCGGGTGCGCCGAGTAAAACTATCTTCATTTTTTCACCTTCGTAATTGCGGCTTTCCTCTGCTCCGAAAGCCTTCGCTTTTTTGCGGCAAACAAACCGCCAACATATATATTACCTTTTATTTGCGTTTTTGTAAACGGTTTTCGGGTAATTTCGGAGGATTTTTTTGTTTTTTGTAAAAAATCTCTCCCGTTACTGAAAAAAAATCGGCCGCAAGCCTTTCCGCCCGCAGCCGAAATTATTCCGTTTACTTCGAGACAAGAACCTTACCCGTCATTTCCTTCGGCACGGGAAGCCCCATTGCGCAGAGCATGGTCGGCGCGATGTCGCAGAGCTTTCCGCTCATCAGCGTAACGTCCTTATCGTCGCTTACGTAAATGAAAGGCACGGGATTGGTCGTATGCGCGGTAAAAGGCTTACCCTCTTCGTCGAGAAGCTTTTCGGCGTTGCCGTGATCGGCGGTAACGAAAACCCGTCCGCCCTCGCCGAGTATTGCCTTAACGACCTTTTCCACGCATTCGTCCACAACCCAGACCGCCTTTTTCGTCGCTTCGATAACACCCGTATGCCCCACCATATCGCAGTTAGCGAAATTCAGAATCATAACGTCGTATTTTCCGCTTTTTATCTCCTCGACAGCTCTGTCTGCCACGGAATACGCGCTCATTTCGGGTTGAAGGTCGTAGGTCGCGACTTTCGGCGAAGGAATGAGAATCCTGTCTTCGCCTTTATTCGGCTCCTCTACGCCGCCGTTGAAGAAGAAGGTTACGTGAGCGTATTTTTCCGTTTCGGCTATACGGAGCTGAGTCTTTCCCTGCGACGCAAGATATTCGCCGAGAGTATTGTCGAGTGTCTGAGGCTTGAAAGCTATGTCTATTCCCGTAAAAGAGTCGTCGTATCGGGTAAAGCAGACGTATCTTAAATCCTTTACTTCCTTTCCCGGCGCAAAACCTTTGTCCTTCTGCGTGAGCTGACGAGTCATTTCTCTCGCCCTGTCGGGACGGAAATTGAAAAAGATAACGCTGTCTCCGTCTTCGATAACTCCGACGGGCTTTCCGTTCTCGTAAACGGGAGTCGGCAGAACGAATTCGTCGGTAACGCCCTCATTATAGCTTTCTTTCAACGCCTCCTCGGGATCGGAGCACACTCTTCCCTGTCCCATAGTCAGCATATTATAAGCCTTTTCCACTCTGTCCCAGCGGTTGTCCCTGTCCATTGCGTAATATCTTCCGCACACGGAAGCTATCTTACCGACGCCGATTTCGCTTATTTTACGTTGAAGCTCCCTCATATAGCCCGCTCCGCTCGTGGGCGAAACGTCCCTTCCGTCGGTGAAACAATGCACGAACGCCTTTTTCACGCCCTCGCGCCTGCAAAGCTCCAGAAGCGCGAAAAGATGAGTTATATGACTGTGAACTCCGCCGTCCGACAAAAGCCCCATAAGATGAACGGACTTTCCCTTTTCAACGGCGTTTCTCACTGCTCCGACGAGAGCCTCGTTTTTATAAAACTCTCCGTCGTCTATGTCTTTGCTTATTCTCGTAAGCTCCTGATAAACTATCCTGCCCGCGCCTATATTGAGATGACCGACTTCGCTGTTACCCATCTGGCCGTCGGGAAGTCCTACCGCAAGCCCCGACGCTTCCAGAGTCGAAGACGGATAATTTTCCGTAAGATACCTTACGAATCTGCTGCCCTTGCTGCCTATACAGTTGCCCTCGCCGTCCGGCGCGTATCCGTAGCCGTCCATAATGACGAGTGCAGTCATTTTCTTTTTTTCCATATCGATTTTCGTCCGTAAATTATCCGAACCGCGCGACCTCCAAATCGGAATTACCCGAAGAGCGTTCTTCGTATTATTCTTTTCCGCACGTTCGTCCCGCGGCTTTCACGATTTTCAGTTTTATTTGTCCTCGGCGCAGTCTATAATCGCGTTGAACTTTTCGGGAACGAGGCTCGCTCCGCCGATAAGTCCTCCGTCTATATGCGGCATACAGAGAAGCTCGTCGGCGTTCTTTTCGTTCATAGAACCTCCGTAAAGCACGGGAAGGTGCTTCGCTATATCCTCGCCGTACATCTTTCCGAGTATCTTTCTTATGAAAGCTATGGCGTTATTGGCTTCGTCGGCGGTCGCGGTCTTGCCCGTACCTATCGCCCATACGGGTTCGTAGGCTATTATAACGCCCTTAATCTTCTCCGAGTCGAGAGCTTTGAGTCCTCCTATAAGCTGAGTTTCCAGAACCTTTCTCATATTGCCCGACTCTCTCTCGGCAAGAGTTTCTCCTACGCAGACAATGGGATTGAGTCCGCTTTTGACCGCGGCTTCCGCACGCTTCATAACGGTTTCGTCGGTCTCTCCGAAATACTGCCGCCTTTCGCTGTGTCCGACGATAACGTATTCCGCTCCCGCTTCTTTAAGCATAGCCGCGCTTATCTCGCCGGTAAAAGCTCCGCTTTCCGCCCAGTGAACGTTCTGCGCGCCGATATGAACTTTCGTCCCGTCCGCGGCTTTAACCGCCTCCGCCAGATCCGTATAAGGCACGCAGGCGATTACGAGGCTCTTCGAGCAATTCGCCTTCCCCGCTATCGCTTTTATAAGTCCCGCGGTTTCGGCTGCGGTTTTATTCATTTTCCAGTTTCCGGCTATAATCTTCATAATTCGTATCTCCGATTTTATTTATCGTTAAGGCAGGCGATTCCCGGAAGAGCTTTTCCTTCGAGAAATTCGAGACTCGCGCCGCCGCCCGTGCTTATATGAGTCATTTTATCGCCGAATCCCATCTGAATAACCGCCGCCGCGGAATCCCCTCCGCCTACTATCGTAACGGCTTTGCTTTCAGCCATAGCCTCGGCTATTCCTCTCGTTCCTTTCGCAAAAGAAGGCATTTCGAATACGCCCATAGGTCCGTTCCAGATAACCGTACCCGCGGATTCAATGATTTCCGAATAGCGTCTTACGGTCTTTTCGCCTATATCGAGCCCCATATAACCGTCGGGAATATTGCAGTCCACGGTAATCGACGGACTGTCGTTTGAAAATTCCTTCGCCGCGACGGTGTCTTCGGGAAGAAGCATTTTTACGTTATTTTCCTTAGCCTGAGAGATAAGCTCCAAAGCAAGCGGAACCTTATCGTCCTCGCACTTGGACGAACCTATCGTTCTTCCGAGAGCTTCTTCGAAAGTATAAGCCATCGCTCCGCCGATAAGAAGATAATCGACTTTATTCAGAAGATTCTCGATGACTCCTATCTTGTCCGAAACCTTGCTTCCGCCGAGAATAGCCACGAAGGGACGCTTGGGATTATCGAGCGCGCCGCCCATAATCTCCAGCTCTTTAGCTATAAGAAGCCCCGCCACGCATACGTCGAGATACTGCGTGACTCCCGCCGTCGAAGCGTGCGCTCTGTGCGCCGTACCGAAAGCGTCGTTGACGTAAACGTCGGCGTAACTCGCGAGTTTACGGCAGAAATCGGGATCGTCGGCTTCCTCCTGCGGACAGAAACGCAGATTCTCCAGCATAACGACTTCGCCTTTTTTGATTTCCGAAACCAGCCTGTCCGAGCAGGGACCGACAACGTCTTCGCTCAGTACGGTTTTAACTCCCAATTCGTTGAGTCTCTTCGCCGCGGGCGCGAGAGAATATTTCTTATCGACCTTTCCCTTCGGACGACCGAGATGAGAACAGAGAATGACCTCGGCTCCTCTTTCCGTAAGATAGTTTATCGTAGGAAGCGAAGCGATTATTCTGCTGTCGTCGGTGATATTGCCGTTTTCGTCGAGAGGGACGTTAAAATCCACTCTCACAAGACAACGTTTTCCCGAAACATCGATATCCTTAACCGTTTTTTTGCCGTAATTCATAACAAACTCCTCCGAATTTTTCGCCTTTTGCGGAAGCTTTACCCTCCCGTTGTCATTTTATACCATTTTTTCCTCGTTGTCAAGCATTGCCGCCAACGCTTTCCGCAATCTCGCCGAAACCGATAACCGCGCCGTATCCGCAGAGCCGACTTCCCTGTCCGCGGAAATTCTTCCCGAAAATCGGACGACCGCTCTTTTGCGCCTTCAAACCTTCCTCGCTCTTTCTCTCCTCGTAAATTCTTCCTTTATAAATTCTTCGTCGGAGAAAACGATTCCGCCGAAAACCGAATACCTTTACTACGGAAGACGACTCACGAGACTCGCGACTATTACGGTCATATCGTCCTTGGGCTCGGGCGAAAGCAAAAGAGCTTTCCGCATTATCTCGTCGGCTTGTTTTTGCGGATCCTTTTCCGCAAGCGAAGCCGAAAACGCCCCGAGAGCCTGCTTTCCGCCGAAAGCTTCCTCCACTCCGTCGGAAAACAAATACAGATAATCGCCCTCCGAAAGAGCCTTTTTCGTTATGACCGGACGCATTTCGTCCAGCACGCCCATCGGCAGAGAACCTCCGTCTATGAATTCCGCGCCGCCCGCCTGACGGATAAGTCCCGCCGGCGCACCGATTTTTATGAAATCCGCAAGCCCGTTCCTCAAATCTATCAGGGCTATGTCCACAGCCGTGAATCTGTCCTCGCCCGCCGTCGAAAGAAGCCTGTTTACGCTCGAAAGCACGGTTTCGTTATCGAATCCCGCCTTATAAAAGTTTTCGACGAGCGAAACGGCTCTCGACGAAGCCTCTTCCGCGTCCTTCCCGCTTCCCATTCCGTCGCATAACGCAAGAAGAAATCGTCCGCTGTCTATTCTCAGAAAACTGTGCGTGTCCCCCGAAACCTCGCTTCCGCTCTTCCTCTCCCGGGAAAATCCGAAAACTACGTCGTAGGGCGGACGCGGGACGAAATGCACGACCTTCCACTCCCCTTCCTCGGCGGATTCGACTTTATCCACCATAAGCGGAAGCTTCAGAACCTCCGAAACCTTTTCCGAAAAGCCTTTCTTCTTTACGTCCCCCGAATCCGCGACTATCGCGGCGCAAAGCTCCTTTCCGTCGTCGTAAAGCACGGCTTCGCGGCAAAGTACGCCCCTTTCTCCGAGAGCGGAAATAATCTCCTTTTCCCGACGGTCGTCAAACGTAACCGTCCTCTTGCTCTCGGTGCTGAGCCTGCTGAGAACAGCCGAAACGCCCATCATCTGCTCGGCTATAAGACTTTTACCGTTATCGGAATTGACCGTCATCGTGTAATACCTCTTGTAAGCGTCCGCCTGAGCGTTTATTTCGGCAAGCACGCTGCTTATCCGTCCGCACCTCGCGGCAAGAGAATTGTTTACGTCTATAACCGTAGCCCTGCCTTTGTCGAGAGCGGCTCTCGTCATCGAAACAAAACCCTTTTCGGTATCCGCAGACATCGTTCGCCAGCATCTTACTCTCTCCTGACAACCCGCGCACACCCTTTCGCTTACGTCCCTCCTTATCGCCTCCGCGGCTCTTTCCGAAGGCATAACTCCCCTTATCATAGACCTGAAACTCTGCTGAAGAGCGAAAAATACGTCCGAAAGCTCGTAAAGCCGACCGGAAAGATTGCTCCTCTGTCTGTTGACTATATGCCTGACCGAATACTTTCCGTCCTCCGAAATCCCGCTCCTTACGGAATTCAGAACCTTCTTCGGGAAAAGCATAAAAGCCGCCGCGGCAACCGCTCCCGTTACCGCGCACGCCGCAGCCGATCCGCCTTTCCCGAAATAAACCGCAAACAAAGGAATAGTTATCGCTCCGCCAAGAACGGAAGCCCATCTTTTCCCCGAAAAAACCGCCGCAACCGCTCCTACCGACGGCCAGAGCGCAAGACAGACCGATTCTCCCGAAAAAAGCGCGCAGCCCGCTCCCGCAGCAAAGGAAAGAAGAACTCCCTTTTCCTTGCCGAAAGCGTTTACCGTAAAAAGAATCGCAAAGGGCAAAACCGCATAACTCAGATTTATTCCGAAAAGAATCGTCTTTTCCAGACCACCCGCTATAAGCCCCGCGGAAACGAACGCAAAAAGCAGTCTGCTTCCCTGCGGAGAATACCTCGCGCCCCTCGAAAGAATCCCTTCGGCTACGTCGCAGAAAGAAAACGCCGCCGCAAGAGAAACGGGTATTCCCAGAAGCCTTTCCGCGGCCTGACCGCCCTCGGCCGTCAGAACGTAGAAAAACTGCGACAGACACAAAAGCCCGAAACATATCGCCTTGCTTCGCTTCTCGTCCGTCCGAACAGCCGCAAGTCCGTAAAAAGGCGTGATTACGGCAGCGGCAGCTACCGCGGCGGGAAAACTGTCCGTGAAAAAAGCCGAACAGAGCAGAAAAGCCGCCGACTGAAACAAAAGCCCCTTCCCGAGCGTAAGAAAAGCCGCATACGCCCCCAAAGCCAGACTCATCCCAAGCTCCTTATGCGTTCCGTACAGCAAAACGTACACCGTACACCCGAAAAGCGCAAACGCTATCTCTTTCCCGTAATTCCTTTTAATAGCTCCGACCGAATCCTTTACCGCAGCCTTCATATCCCTTTTCCTCCGTCGATTTTCATATTGCTTTTCCTCCGTCGATTTTTCGTCGTAATCGCTTGCCGCAACTTATCCGCTTTTCCGCAGATTCTCGTTCCTCCGCGGATTTTTAGCCGTAAGTCCGTTACGCTTCTCAATTTTAACACGCATACTCTCCGTTTCTTCCGTCGGAAATCGTCTGTTTTCGGGGATTATTGACGAAAAGACAGGCTCCGGTGGACAGACGAAAATCGGGACTACTCGTTTTTAAAAGAAGAATTCCGAAGTCGGACTCGGTTTCCGCTCCGAACTCCACGCGGCTCCGCAAAGCCGATGAAATCCTCCGCCGAACCCTTTCCGGAAGAAAGCGGACATAAAAAGACAAAAACCGTCAATTAAATCGGGTATGGGAAACGAAAATATGTTATAATAAAGGAAACGAAATAAGAATAAAACGCAGAATGAAAATCAGACGCAAAAGATAAAAGGATAGAAACACGATGAATTACGACGGACTTATCGGCGGAATAAAAGAGATTTACGCAAAATCGGGAATAGAATTCAGAGCGACGGTAACGGAAGAGGATAAGATTCTTCTCGTTTTTCTCGCGGGATACCGTCCCTTCGATTATCCGTCGGACTGTTATCGGATAGACTCGTATTACGAAATCTCCAATAAAACCTACCGAGCCGAAAAAGAGATTATAAAGCTTCTTCGCAAAAACGGGATATCAGCCGATTTCTACCGCGGGAAAAACCTCAGAAGCGTTGCGGAACGCGCCCGACTGGGGAAAAGAGCTTTCAGCGGATTTTTATACTGCGACGCATACGGGACCTATTGCTTTATAGGCTGCGCGGAGATAAACGGACTTACCTCCGACGAGGAATTATCGAACGCCCTTCGAACCCTCGACCGCACTCCCGAAATAACCCGATCGTGCGACGGCTGCCGCGCGTGTCAGGCGGCTTGTCCGACGAAAGCCGTTCCCGACAAAAAAGAATTCTGCCTCAGAAACGTTCAGGAAAACGCGAGAAAAGGCCTTTCGGAAGAATTGAAACTCTGCGCGGAAAAATTGGGCGACAGACTGCTCGGCTGCGGCGCGTGTCAGGAATTCTGTCCGCTGAATATCGGTATAAAATCCCGCCCCTTGCCCGAGAATCTTTATAACCTGCTCAAAAAAGAGAATTTCCGGAAAGCAATCGAAAACAACGACTTAAAGGAATTAAAAGAAATTATCGGGACGAATTACGGACGGAAAAGCGTACTCGCGCCCGTTCTCGGACTTATCGAAAATAACGACGAACCGAAAGAACATAACGAATCTGCGACCGACGGAGAAAACGAAAAATGATTTTAAGAACAAACGACTTCAATAACGGCGAAAAACCGCACGTAAAGGACTCCTCCGCACCCTTCCTCACCGAAATCGGAATCGATTCGCCCGCACGGGTTTTTGCCGCGGACACCGACCTATTTCTTTCGGCGGGAGCGGACGTAAACGCTCAGCGAAAAAGCAACCGCGCCGCGGTTTTCTCGGCTATCGCCCTGAAACTGTGCGAGTTCGGACAGAAAACCCTTATCGTTTCGAAAACCGACGACGAGCTTACCGGCGACGCGAGAAGCGCCTTCCGGAAAAAACTCGCGGTTTCGGATTTCCGATTCGAAGAGAAAGATTCCGACACGGCGAGCGAAGAATCGTCCGCAGACAAAATCTTTAGCCGCAAAAACGAAAAGCCTTCCTTTAATCCGTATACGGAGGAGGATTATCTGAGGCTGCGCGCGGTCGCCGAAGAAAACGACGATATCCGCTCGGTTTTCGTCATCGGAGGCTCGGAGGAAATTTCTCTCGGCAAAAGGCTCGCGACCGAATTCGGAATCCCTCTCGCGGTTTTCATAACGCGTCCGGACGGGGATTCCTTCCTCTCGCCTTATTTCACCGTCCGCCGCGAAGGAAGAGTCGATTATATTCCCTCGGCGGCGCCTTCTCTCGCGTTCTTCGACGCGGCTCAGACGCTCTCCGAACGATATATGCGCAGAGGCGCGGGATTTATCGCGAAAGCCCTTATGACTCTTCCCGAAACCGACTACCTCGGCGGAGATTATTCCGAAGAACTCCTCGGAGTCATAAAAGACTGCCTTTTTACGGATTTCACGAAAATCACGGTACAGAACAAAACTCTGCTTTTTACCTCTCTTTTAAGGCTTTCCGCGCTCAGAAGCAAGGGCGAATACCCTCTTATAACTCCCGCGGACGGACTTATGGAAACCCTCGGACTTTTCGGCGTCGACGGAAAGGATTACGCTTATACCTGTTCGAGACTAATAGCCGAGATTTACTCGGACGTCCTCTCCGAACCCGAACTCGTTCTGACTCCGCCGCCCGATACCCTCGGACGATTCAGAAGATTGTCCTCGCTCGGCGCAAATACCCGCGGAAACCTCGGAAACGACCGCTTTCTCAACTTCGTTTTCCCCGTTTTCGCCGCAAAAATCGAAAGGCTCGTCAAAAGCCTGTCGCTCTTTGAAAACTGCTGCCTGACCGACCCGATTCCTCTGTCTTCACGGGAACTTCGGGACGCGATCTGCGCTTCGGCGGAAATCTTCGGTCAGCACGGACTTCTCCGCGACCTCTTCCTCGCGGGATACCTTCCCGCAAATCCGTAAAAGCCGAGTTGATTGAACGAACGCCGAATTTCATTAAACGAATCCCCGATTTCATTGAGCGAACACGGGGATTTTGCTTTTTTAGTTATAAAAAGATTCGGAGCGTCTTATTCGGACGGCTCTTGTTTTTTCAAGGAAAGATAAGTCCCGACTATTTCGCCGATATAGAAATCGTGAAAATCCTTTTTGGGATAGTTATCGGAAATCATAGACTTATCGACGAATCCGCGCTCCTCTATCGGACCGACGTAAATCTTTCGGCAAACGAAAATCATCTTCGCCTGTGCGACGGCAACGCTTTCGTCGATGAATTCGGGAGAAAGTCCGCAGGCGGCAAGCTTGTCGGGATAATCCCTTCCCGATTCGGTACCCAGAAACGCAAGCTCTTTTCTATATTTTTCGTCAAGAACCGAAAGCGTGAAAAACGGACGTTCGTCTATTATCGGTTTGGTGAAACGGGACGGCCGGACATACACGGTAACGACGGGAAGCCCGTTGAAGCCCTTTGCGTTTTCACCGAACCAGAGCGAGCCCATTTGCCCCCAGGACACGGTCATCGGATTGTATTTTTCGCGGTCGCCCGCCGTGAGAACCATCCAGTCTTTGGAAAAAAGCGTATGCGGATTCATCCGCAAATCGTCGAAATCCACTTTTTTGAACTCCATAAAAATCTCCTTTTGCCCCGACTGCGCAAATTCGAAATTTCTCAGCAATTCAGGGCTTTTCGGTCAGTATACCATAAATCGCGATTCGTTGTCAACAAGGAACTCGTTTTCATTATTTTTTAATAAAAAACGGAGCAAAGCGAACTTTGCAAAAAAATTACGGGAAAGCCGCAAGAGAAATGCGACAGCAGGCGGAAGTTTTTTTGAATAAAAAAACGGAGCAAAGCGAACTTTGCTCCTCCGTGGTCGAGGTGACAAGACTTGAACTTGCGGCCTCATGGTCCCGAACCATGCGCGCTACCAAACTGCGCTACACCTCGTAACTCTGCAATTATAGCACAATTCCCGCGTCTTGACAAACATTTTCGGCGATTTTTTCTAAACAAAAATTTCCGCTCGGTTTTTTACGGATAAAATCGCGTTCGCCCGAATTCACCGCGTTCTGCGCATTTAAAGACAAAACCGCAGATATTCTTACCTTTGGGCGACAAAAAAAGATCCGCGGCTCGGTTACCGCGGACCTTTATAAATAAGCTTAAAGAATTATTTGATTTTTCTTGCTTCGACGTAATATCTCTTTTCGACGGCTTCGCCCATAGAGAAGGTTTTTCTCGGAAGCGCGCCCTTTTTAAGAACGTAATCGAAAAGGTCGTTTTTAGCGAGCGGGGGAAGAGTTATTCCGACGCTGCCCGGGTGAGCCTCTACCACCGAGCGAAGGCTGTCCGCGCCGTGAACGTAATCCACTTCCGCGCCTTCGTGCGTCCCGATGTATCCGTCGATATAATCCTGAACCGTCTTGACGGCTTCTGCCGCGTTCGCGGGAAGCTTAATCGTTTCTTCCTTTCCGCCGTGAAGCATAAGAGAACAGGAATAATCGCCGCCGAGTACGGAATCAAGACCGCGAAGGAAATCCTCTCCGACGTTGAATACGACTCTGTGAATGGGTTCGAAGGCAAGTCCGTCGTCGTGAATGTTTTCGACTTCCACGAGAGCGAAACGAGCAGGATGAACGAGCCTTTCTTCTTCGGAAAGAGAATCCTTTATATTGTTCCAGCAGGCCTTTGCCGTAGCGAGAGAATGATTTCCGTCGCCCACCGCGTAAAGCATAGCTTCGTCGGCGGTTCCGTATTTACTCATAAGTTCTTCGCGGGAGATAAGCTTATCGAGCTTTTTAAGGACTTCTTCCGAATCGGAGACTTTCCAGCCGCGGAGATGACCGCCGTCCATATTAAGGTCGAAATCGTAGACCTTCTCGTACTTGTCTTTGTTTGCGTAAAGGCCTTCGATTATTTCCTTCTTTCTGTCGTCGATGAGAAGCATAATGTGCGGAAGCTCTATGGGCGCGTTTTCCCTGATTTTAACGCGCGGCGGAATTCTCGAAATAACGGTGCCTTCGGTAGCTCTTATAAGAGCCTTGTCTTCTCTCACGAAGGAATAGTCTTCGAGGTCAACCATAACCATAAGACCTAAACGCCTTTCGACGAATCTGGTCTTTCTTTCCACGAGAATGAAGCTCTTGCCCGCGCTCTCCAGAGTTCCGTCGGAAAGATACTTGTCCATAGTCGCGTTGATTCTGTCGATAATGGGCTTATTGTCCATTCCGAGATAAACTTCGGGGAAAATAACGTTGAGCGCGGAAGGAGCGTCTCCCACAAAAGCCCTGAGCTTTTCCCAGTATTCGGGTTCGCTCGTAAACTGGTCGCACGCGACGACCGCCCATTTCTGCATATCCGTTCCCTTCTTTGGCAGAAGCACCTCGGGAACTCTCGTTGTATTATTCATATCGGTATATACTCCTTGTTTTGTATATGTTATTGTCTTGATTTTTCGGGGAACGCCTATACGGCTGCGCCTGCGGTGAACCACAAAAGAGCGGCAAGAACGAGCGCGAGCAGTCCGAGGTACCATTTCTTAAGGAAAACTTCCTTGAAAATAACCGAAAAATTCGACCTTTCTTTCTGTTTCTTATTCGACTTCGACATAATCCTTCGACCAAAACTCCTTTTCCGAACCCGAGATGCCGAAAGCTATCTCGAGCGCCCTCGTAAGCGTCTGCTGATCCATATATCGTTTCATCTGTCCGTCGTGCATAACGGAAATAATACCCGTCTCCTCGCTGACTACGACTGCGGTAACCGTAGGATCGTTTTCGGTTATTCCGAGAGCCGCTCTGTGTCGCGTACCGAGTTCGCGGGGGAGATTCTGCTTCTGCGTGAGCGGAAGATAACAGCCCGCCGAAACTATCCTGTCGCCGCGGATAAGCATGGCTCCGTCGTGCAGCGGACAGCCTTCGTAAAAGACCGTTTCTATAAGCTCGCCGGAAATCTCCGCATCGAGAGTCGTTCCGCTTTCAGCAACGAAATCGGCAACGGGCTGCGGACAAATTACGATGAGCGCGCCCGTATCGCTCTTGGAAAGCGTCTGACAGCTTTTAACGATCTTTTCTATGACCGGATGAAGCTCCTCGGGAGTCAAATCCACGCTTCCCGACCGCAGAAAATTCTTCCCGCTGACCGAAAGCTTGAAAAGATCCCTTCTGATGTCCTTCGAAAACAAAGCCGTCGTGATTATTATGAGAAGAGCTATCTCTATGAAAATCACGTTCGCATCGTGAAGCACGTCTACGAAATAAAGTCCGACCGTAACCAGAATCACGACGCTGACAAGTCCCGAAAACCAGCTCGCGTGGTGAGTTGCCGCGTAAGCCAGAACAAACCACAACGCGAGCGCAAGCCCGAGTATGCCGACGACGGCTCCGATAATCTGCGCCGCTCCGTATCCGCGGAATAAATCAATTATTTTGTCCAGAAAAACCATCTTCCGTTCCGCTCCGTTCTTTTATTCAATTAATGATAACACAAATCGTCCGTAATTGCAACGAAAAAACCGCATTTGAGAAAAATCCGGACCCTTACGCCCGCAAATTCTTCCGTTTTTCAATTCTTCCGCAAGTCGTTTTCCGTTTCTTTCAGAAGCTCGTCGACCTCGGCTTTAAGCTCGTCCTCCGTACCGGCGTTCCGAAGAATCCTTCCTTCGGCTCTTTCGTAATCGTACTGAGCCGCGATTCTGAGTCTTATTTCCGCCTCGGAAAGTCCGCTTCTTTTTCTGACTCGCTCTATCCTTACGTTCTCGGGGGCGGAAACTATCCACACCTCGTCGAATTCCTTTTGTTTTCCCGTTTCGAAAAGCAGGGGTATCTCCGCAAAACACAACTTTTCTCCTCTCGAAAAGGATTCTTCCGCAAGAGCGAAAATCTCTTTATAGACTTCGCCGTGAAAAAGAGCGTTGAGTTTTTCCGTCCTTTCCTTATCCGAAAAGCAGTATTCCGCAAGCGCGCGGCGGTCGAGCTTTCCGCCTTGTACGAAATTTTCGCCGAAAAGCCTCGCTATTTCCGATAAGAAATCCTTTCTTTCGCTCAACCCGCGCGAAATCCCGTCCGCGTCAAGCACCGTATATCCCTTTTCTCCGAGATATTTTCCGACGCTGCTTTTTCCGCTTCCTATTCCGCCCGTAAGAGCTATGATTTTTCCGTTTTTCATAAGTTTCCGTCCCGAAGAGTATTTCCGCGCCGCGGCGGCTTCCCGTCCGTAATTCAACCTCGGCTATCCAAAATTATTTCGCTTCGTTCATATCCCTGCCGCAGGAAACGTTCACCGTAAGCGGAACGCTGAGCCTGACCGCGTTCTCCATAGTGTTTTTAAGGATATCTTTGACCTCCTCAAGCTCCTCTTCGAACGCGTCCACGATAAGTTCGTCGTGAATCTGAAGAATAAGCCGACTTTTAAGTCCGCGTTTTCTGATTTCGCCGTCGACGCCTATCATCGCTATCTTTATGATATCCGCAGCGCTGCCTTGCAGAGGCATATTCATAGCCGCTCTCTCGGCAAAGGACCTGAGCCTGAAATTCTTCGAGTTTATCTCGGGAAGCATACGCCTTCTTCCAGTTACGGTCGTAACGAAACCGTCTCTTCGCGCGTTTTCAACGCAGCCGTCGAGATAGGTCTTTATCGACGGATAGCTCATGAAGTAATTTTCGATATACTTCCTCGCGTTTCCCGCGGTCAAATGCGCGCTCTGGGCAAGTCCGTATTCGCTTATACCGTAGATTATTCCGAAGTTGACAGCCTTTGCCGTCCTTCTCATCTGCGAAGTAACAAGCTCCTGCGGAATTCCGAAAATCTGCGAAGCCACGAGCGCGTGAATATCGTCGCCCCTCGCGTAAGCCGCCGTAAGCACCGGATCGCCCGAAAATCCCGCAAGAAGCCGAAGCTCTATCTGCGAATAGTCCGCGCTCACGAGATAACCGTTAGCCGAAACGAAAATTCTTCTTATTTCTCTGCCCTCGTCCGTCCTGACGGGAATATTCTGAAGATTCGGCTCGCTGCTGCTCAGCCTTCCCGTAACCGTCTGTGTCTGATTGAAGGTCGTATGAACGAATCCGTCCTTAACGCACGACAAAAGCCCGTCTATATACGTGCCTTTAAGCTTGCTGAGCTGCCTTATTCTTAAAATAACCTCGACTATCGGATGCGCGCCCGCAAGCTTTTCGAGATTTTCGGCGTCGGTGCTGTAACCGGTTTTCGTTTTCTTTATGCCCTTGTCGGGAAGTCCGAGTTTCACGAAAAGCACGTCCGAAAGCTGCTTCGGCGAAAGAACGTTGAATTCTCCGCCCGCGTACTCCCAAGCCTTTTCGGTGAGAATACGGGTTTCCTCGCTGTATTTTTCGCCAAGCTCGGTTATAACCGATTCGTCTACCTTAACGCCCGTTTCCTCCATTCCGTAAAGAACAGCCGACAAGGGAAGCTCTATCTCGCGGTAAAGCCTTTCCGTACCTTCGGATATAAGCTTCCCGGAAAGGATTTCCCTCGCCGCAAACAGTCCCGACGCGCCCTCGTTTACTCCGTATTTTTCCGAAAATCCGCTCCTCTCCTGCGAAGGTCTGTAATCGACGATATAATCCATAAGCGAAAGCTCGTCCGATATTCCGCATTTCAAGCCGTATTTCCCGAAAATCCTTCTTACTGCCTTTCCGTCGTAAACCACGAGCTTCTTACCCGAAAAACAGCCGAGAGCCTTACCCGTATCCTCTTCCGTAACGCGAAGAACGTATTCCGTTCCTTCGTCCGAAGAAAAGCTCAGAACTCCTCCGTCTTCGGTTTTTTCGTAATCCAGAGCAACCTCCTCTCCTTTAACGAGAAAAGGAATATCTTCGATTATTTCCAAGGTTATCGTTTCCGTCGTTCTTTCCGCAGAATCGGATTCTTCCGCAAATTCCATACGCTTTATGACGGCGTTGAAACCCAGCACGGAAAGCGCGTCTCTGGTTTTAGCGGGGAAAACCTTCGCGAGCCTGCATTTTCCGTAATCCACGCAAACGTCCGAATCGGTAACGATAGTCGCGAGCAGCCGCGAAAGATAAGCAGAATCCTTGCCTTCGACAAGCTTTTTCCGCGTCGCGCCCTTTATGGAGTCTATGTTTTCGTAAATCCCGTCCACGTCACCGTATTCCGCAAGAAGATTCTTCGCCCCTTTATCACCTATTCCCGATACGCCCGGGATATTGTCCGAAGAATCTCCGCAAAGAGCCTTGTATTCTATAATCTGATTCGGAGTCAAACCGTAGTTTTCCACAACGGATTTTCCGTCGTTGTATTCGACGTCGCTTATTCCCTTTTTCGTAAGAAGGACGGTCGTCTTTTCCCCGGCAAGCTGCAATAAATCCCTGTCGCCCGAAAGCACTACGCAATCCATAGGAGCGGCTTTCGCAAGAGTCCCGATTATATCGTCGGCTTCGACTCCCGCCTTTTCGCATACGACTATGTCCATAGCCGACAAAAGCCCGTGAAGCACCGGCATCTGCTCGGCAAGGTCGTCGGGCATACCTTTTCGGTTGGCTTTGTACTGAGGATAAATCACGCGACGGAAATTAACCCCTCTCATATCGAACGCGACGACGGCGTGAGTAGCGCCAGTATCCGAAATCGCCCGAAGAAGGATATTCGTGAAGCCGTAAACGGCGTTGACGTTCTTTCCGTCAGCCGAATTGAGCGGCGGAATCGCATAATACGCTCTGTTGAGTATGCTGTTTCCGTCAATAAGCAAAAGTCTGTCCATTCTTCCTTCCTTACGATGAGGACGGGCAAAAAGCCCGCCCCCTTTTATTTTTTCTTATCAGATCTTGTCGTTGCTTCCGAGAACGTTTATTATCTTTCTCTTGACCATATCCTTGATAGCGGTTCTTGCCGGTCCGAGATACTGGCGCGGATCGAAATGCGTGGGATTGTTCGCGAGATGCTCTCTTATCGTAGCCGTGCAGGCAAGTCTTATATCGCTGTCGATATTGATCTTGCAGACAGCCATCTCCGCTGCCTTACGAAGCATTTCCTCCGGAACGCCCTGCGCGCCCTGCATATTTCCGCCGTATTTCTGAATGAGTTCCACGAATTCCTGCGGAACGCTCGACGAGCCGTGAAGAACTATCGGAAATTCCGGCAACCTCTTGCTTACTTCTTCGAGAATATCGAATCTAAGCTGAGCCTTTCCCTTGAACTTGAACGCGCCGTGACTCGTTCCTATGGCTATCGCAAGCGAATCGACGCCCGTCCTCGAAACGAATTCCTCGACCTGATCGGGATCGGTGAAAAGATGTCCTTCGCTTACGACGTGTTCTTCGATTCCCGCAAGCCTTCCGAGTTCGCCCTCGACCACTACGCCGTGATCGTGAGCGTATTCCACGACGCTCTTCGTTCTCGCTACGTTTTCCTCGAAGGGGAGACTGCTGCCGTCGATCATAACCGAAGTGAATCCGTCGTCAACGCACTGCTTGCAGATCTCGAAAGTATCTCCGTGGTCGAGGTGCATACAGATAGGAAGCTCGGGCGCGTCCAAAACCGCGGCTTCTATAAGCTTTTTGAGATAAATCATATTCGCGTACTTTCTCGCGCCCATGGAAATCTGAAGAATAAGAGGCGAACGAGTCTCTTTTCCCGCTTCGACGATACCCTGTATCGTTTCCATATTGTTGACGTTGAACGCGCCTATCGCGTATCCGCCGTGATAAGCTTTTCTGAACATTTCCGTGCTTGTAACGAGTGGCATTATTAGTTTCCTCCAATAAAAAATACCTTTGGGCAATCCCCCGAATTCTGTTGCGCAAAAGTCGGGTATGGTGTATAATTCCCTTATACGGTTAAATTTTACCATACCGTAGAATTAAAGTAAAACAATTTGAACATAATTGTAATTAAAATTTATGGAGGAATAAATCATGTCCAAACTCAGACTCGGTATCAACGGCTTCGGCAGAATAGGCCGTCTTGTTCTCCGCGCGGCTGTGAAACGCGGCGACGTCGAAGTCGTTGCAATCAACGACCCAGGCTTCCCCGATATGAACTATATGTGCTACATTCTGAAATACGATACGATGCACGGCCGTTTCGAAGGAACCTGCGAACCTACCGAAGGCGGAATTATCGTCAACGGCGACAAGATAAGCGTTTATAACCTTATGGACCCCGCTTCCATTCCCTGGGGAAGCCACGAAGTCGACGTCGTTGTCGAATCCACCGGCGTCTTCACGACTATGGAAGGCGCGGAAAAACACCTTCAGGGCGGCGCGAAGAAAGTCGTTATCACCGCTCCGAGCAAAGACGCTCCCATGTTCGTTATGGGCGTCAACGAGAAGGATTACACCGACGATATGAAAATCGTCTCCAACGCGAGCTGCACGACAAACTGCCTTGCTCCTCTCGCAAAGGTCATTCACGATAAGTTCGGTATCGTCGAGGGACTTATGACTACCGTTCATTCCACTACCGCCACGCAGAAAACCGTAGACGGTCCTTCCAAAAAGGACTGGAGAGGCGGAAGAGCCGCTTCGGGCAACATAATTCCATCCTCTACGGGCGCTGCCAAGGCTGTGGGCAAGGTAATTCCTTCCCTTAACGGCAAGCTCACCGGTATGTCCTTCAGGGTTCCGACGCTGGACGTTTCCGTGGTAGACCTTACCGTTAACCTCGCTAAGCCCGCTACTTATGAGGAAATCAAAGCCGAAATCAAACGCGCGAGCGAAAACGAGCTTAAGGGCATTCTCGGCTACACCGAAGACGCAGTGGTTTCGAGCGACTTCCTCGGCGACACGAGAACGTCTATTTTCGACGCGGACGCCGGCATTATGCTTTCGCCTACGTTCGTAAAGCTCGTCAGCTGGTACGACAACGAAGTAGGTTACAGCAACAAGGTCGTGGACCTCGCAAAACACATCACGGCAAGAAAATGCTGCTGTTGCTGCAACAAATAATTTCACTCCGATTTCCGGCGGGAGGAACGCGAAAGCTTCCTCCCGTTTTTAATAAAAATCAGTTATTTTCCGTTCGTTTTTAGCGTTTGTGAAAAAAATTTCATCTGCTTATCTTATTTCTACCCCCCCTAAAGGTTTACACGTATTTATTTGTGCTAACTGTGTTGCTTTCCCTTGTAAAAGCACTTTTTTCTGTCACAAAGCAATATTTGCTTGACGAAAGGAGTGGTTTTTCCGTATAATATACTTGCATCTATCTGTATTGGGTGGGACTTGGGGGTCACACTTTATGGAATATTTGCGAAAAAAGGAAAGGGGAAAATGAAAAAACATAACAAAAAAGGCTTCACGCTTGTCGAGCTGCTTGTCGTTATCGTGATTATCGGTATCCTTGCGGCGGTTATCATACCCAACGTGGCAAACAACATAGAAAAAGCCAATAAGAGTGCTGCCGAACAGGAAGCGAAAGTTAAATACAACGAGGTGCTCTCTGCGCTCAAGCTTGAAGAGGGTGACAAAGCTCCTGAAAATTTCTTCTATTTTGGAGATAAGTACGTAGTTTACCTTAAGAACGGTTCTTTGCAGGTAGGTAAAACCAAAAAATTCGAAGGTAAAGTAAAAGTGCCCACGGCGATTGCAGAGTCGGAAGAAGAAGTAGACAAGGCTTTCGGTCTTACTTCTTTAACAGACGGCGATGTCGTTGTTAAGTTAGTTGTTAAGTCTGATGGCACCAACGACTACAAGTTCGCTAAGTATGTCGGCACCGATTGGAAAGAATATGAATTGAAAGACGGTAAATTGGTGGAGAAGAAGACTACCTAGACTCCCACCCCTTCCGAAGGAAGTGGAGATTCTGGTTCCGAAGGAAGTGAAACTTCTAATCCGTAATCCGATTTTATCACAAATCAACAAAACAAAAATCCACTCCTTTCGGGGTGGATTTTTTCGCGTTTTTTTTCTCTAAAGCACGGCTATCGCAAGCGTGCAGTACACCATAAGCGAAAGCGCGTCGACTATGGTTGTTATAAAGGGCGAAGCCACGACCGCCGGGTCCAGCCTGCATTTTTTAGCGATAAGCGGGAGGGTGCAGCCCACGAGCTTTGCCATAATTACCGTCAGCGCCAGCGACGCGGATATTACCGAGCACCTTGAAAGCGTATAGTCCTTATAGCCGAACAGAAGATTGTCGATAAGCATAAGCTTTGCCATACACGCAAGCCCCAGTACGAGCGCCGCCAGAAGCGATACGCGCAGCTCCTTCCGCACAACCTTGAAAACGTCTTTGGTCCTGACCTCGCCTATGGCAAGCGCGCGGATAACCGTAACCGACGCCTGTGCGCCTGCGTTTCCGCCCGTATCCATAAGCATAGGCACACAGGCGAAAAGAACCGTGCTTATAGCGTTGAGCTTGGCTTCGTAGGTATTTATGATAAGCCCCGTAAAGGTTGCGCTTACCATAAGCAGCAGCAGCCACGGGATTCTGTTTTTGAAAACCGCCCAGGTACTCGTTTTGAGGTATGGCTTATCCGACGGCGTGGTAGCCGCCATTTTTGCGATATCCTCGGTGTTTTCCTCCTGAAGGACTTCGATTGCGTCGTCTACCGTAACTATACCTACGAGGCGTTTTTCGTCGTCTACGACGGGAATTGCGAGAAGCCCGTAGTTGGAAAGCTTCCTCGCGGAAACCTCTCTGTCGTCGAGAGTATGGGCATAAACGAGGTTCTCCTCCATAATGTCGGCGATTTTCGCGTCCGGCTCTGAAAGCAACAGGTCCTTTGCCGTAACCGCGCCGATGAGCCGTCGGGTTTTGTCTGTTACGTAGCAGGTGTAAATGGTTTCCTTATCGATGGCGGTCCTTCGGATTTTATCGAACGCCTCCCTGACGGTCATTTCGGGCGAAAGCGTAACGAACTCGACGGTCATTATGCTGCCCGTGCTGTCGCGGGGATAACGCAGAATCTCGTTAAGAAAATCTCTCTTCTTCCTGTCGCTCTGGTAAAGCAGCTTCTTGACGACGTTGGCGGGCATTTCCTCTATGAGGTCGGCCATATCGTCTATGAAAAGTTCGTCTATGACTCCTTTTATTTCGGTATCGGTGAACCTTCCTATGAGTTTGGACTGCACGTCGGGAGGAAGCTCCACGAAGGTTTCCGCGGCTACGTCCTTGGGAAGCAGCCTGAAAGTCACTATACAGTCGTCGATATCCAGCTCGTCGAGAACTTCGGCTATATCGACTTCGTTCATTTCGACGAGCAGAGCCTTGAGCCGCGCAAATTTCTTTTCGGCAACAAGCTCCTTTATCGATTCGGCGTCGACGATTCTCTGCGCGACGCTCGCCGGAAGCTTTTCCATAAGACCTACGGTATCTTCCACCGAAACGTCGTCCATAACGTCGTCGAGCTTCTCTTCGCGCAGTCCGGAAACCACGCTCTTCTGTTTTTCGCCGTCAAGGAAGGGCAGAATGTCCGCAAGCGCGTCGGAATCGACGTAATGACAGACCTTCACGAGGTCCGCGCGGTCAAGGGCGGACAAAACCGCCGCCGCGTCCTTCGTTTCAAGCTCCGAAACGAGAGCGGCTGCCCTTTCGTACTCCTTTGCGGCAACGAGTACGGTTATTGAATCTTTCACGTTTCTTTTTCGTCAATGAAAGCAACGGCTAAAGATAAAAATTTCCGAGGCGGCACAAGCCTTTCTACTTCGCCCGTCGGCATCTTCAGTCCGCAAGTGATGTTCCATATGACTTATACCTCCTGTATTTGATAGGGCTATTTTACCAAACGCGCGGACGCTTGTCAAGGATTTGCTCCCGCACGTTATCATTATACGCAAAAAATCCCTTGATTGCGACCGATCGGGGAGCTTTAAATGCGCAATTCCGATTTAAAACGGTTGACTATAAAAAAAGAATGTGTTAGAATAAGTCAATATACACTATCGTATAGAGAAAGGGCGGCGCACCGCTATCGGCAACGGAAAAAGCCGCCACGGAGGTTTTAATGGATAAGATAATCAAAGAGGCCCTGACGTTCGACGACGTTCTCGTCGTCCCCGCAAAAAGCGACGTCCTTCCGGGCGAAGTCGATCTCGGCGTTCAGCTTACGCCGGACATAAAGCTCAATATTCCGCTCGTCAGCGCGGCTATGGATACCGTTACGGAATATAAGCTCGCGATAGCTATGGCTCGCGAAGGCGGCGTGGGCATAATTCATAAGAATATGTCCATAGAAGAACAAGCCCTTATGGTAGACAGAGTCAAAAGAAGCGAACACGGCGTTATCACCGACCCGTTCTTCCTTCACCCGGAAAATCCCGTTACGGACGCTCTCAGACTTATGGCGAGATATAAAATCTCGGGCGTTCCGATCGTCGACAGGGAAGGTCACCTCGTAGGTATTCTTACAAACCGCGACCTCCGTTTCGAAACCAACTTCGAACAGCCTATTTCCAATATTATGACGAAAGAGAATCTCGTTACCGCGCCGGTAGGCACTACCCTCGACGAGGCTCAGAAGATTCTCGGAAAACACAGAATAGAAAAGCTCCCCATAGTGGACGAAAACAATATCCTCAAGGGACTTATTACCATAAAAGACATCGAAAAGACCATTCAGTACCCCAGAAGCGCAAAGGATAAGAAGGGCAGACTTCTCGCCGGAGCTGCGGTAGGTACGGCGGCGGATACGATGGAAAGAGTTGACGCTCTTTATAAAGCGGGAGTGGACGTGCTTGCGGTGGACACGGCTCACGGTCATAACGTTATGATTGCGCGCGAAGTCGAAAAAATCAAAACGAAATATCCTTCCCTCGCCATCATCGCCGGAAACGTCGCTACGGCAGCCGCAACTCGAGACCTTATCGCAGCGGGCGCGGACGTGGTTAAGGTCGGCATAGGTCCCGGCTCGATATGCACAACGAGAGTTGTTGCCGGCATAGGAGTTCCGCAGATTACGGCGATTATGGACTGCGCCGAGGAAGCCGATAAAAAGGGTAAGCGCATCATCGGCGACGGCGGAATCAAGTATTCGGGCGATATAGTCAAGGCTATCGTCGCGGGAGCGTCGGCGGTTATGATAGGAAGCCTTCTCGCGGGCACGGAGGAATCACCCGGAGAAACCGAAATCTATCAGGGAAGAAGATTCAAGGTTTACAGAGGTATGGGTTCTCTCGCGGCTATGGCGAAGGGAAGCAAGGATCGTTATTTCCAGGAAAACTCCCAAAAACTCGTTCCGGAAGGCGTCGAAGGAAGAGTTCCTTACAGAGGAACTCTCGGAGATATGGTTTTCCAGCTCGTCGGCGGTCTCAGAAGCGGTATGGGCTACACGGGAAGCAGAACGGTCGACGATATGAGAAATAACGCTCGCTTCGTCAGAATAACAAACGCAGGTCTTATCGAAAGCCACCCGCACGATATCTCCATAACCAAAGAAGCTCCCAATTATTCCGTAAAGGGAAGCCTTTAATAAATAATCAGAACGAAATTTATTGCAGCCTCGGAGCTTTCTTCGGGGCTGAAATCGACGAAAGGAGAAAAATATGTCACAGACAGTTGTCGTCATCGATTTCGGCGGTCAGTACAATCAGCTTATCTGCCGCAGAATCAGAGAATTGAACGTACACAGCGTTATGCTTCCGTACGACGCGGATATCGAAAAGATTAAATCCTATAATCCGATAGGTATCGTTTTCACCGGCGGTCCGCACAGCATATACGAAGAAAATTCGCCGAAAGCGGATAAGAGGATTTTCGACCTCGGCATACCCGTTATGGGAATATGCTACGGAATTCAATATATCGCGGCATCCCTCGGCGGAGAAGTTAAAAAAGCCGAAGTCAGGGAATACGGCAAACAGACGGTCGCTTACGACAACGACTGCGTTCTTTTCGGAAAAATGCCGAAGGAAGGCGTCGTCTGGATGAGCCACGTGGATTACATATCGAGAATTCCCGAAGGTTTCAGGATTACCGCAAAGACGGAAACCTGCCCCGTCGCGGCTTTCGCAAACGACGAGAAGCGTATTTACGGCGTTCAGTTCCACCCCGAAGTTCATCACTCCGTAAACGGAACGGAAATCCTCAGAGCATTCCTCTTCGACGTCTGTAAGGCAAAAGGCGATTGGGCGACCGCGGATATAGCCAAAATGCTCATAGAAAACGTCCGCCGTCAGGTTGGCGACGGAAAGGTCGTATGCGCTATGTCGGGCGGCGTGGACAGCGCGGTTGCGGCTACTCTCATTCATAAGGCCATCGGCAAGAACCTTACCTGCATATACGTCGATCACGGTCTTATGAGAAAGAACGAGACCGCTCAGATAAAAGAAGTCTTCATCGACGGACTCAGAATGAATCTTATTATGGTGGACGCAAGCGAAAGATTCCTTTCCGCGCTCAAAGGCGTTACAGACCCCGAGCAGAAACGTAAAATCATCGGAACGGAATTCGTCAGAGTTTTCGAAGAACAAAGCAAGGTCATCGGCTCGGTGGATTTCCTCGCGCAGGGAACGATTTATCCCGACGTCATCGAAAGCGGAAGCAAAACCAGCGCGAAAATCAAGACTCATCACAATGTCGGCGGACTTCCGGACGTTATGGATTTCAAGGGCATAGTAGAACCGCTCAGAGATTTGTTTAAAGACGAAGTAAGAGCTATCGGAAAAGAAATCGGACTCCCCGATTACATCGTTATGCGTCAGCCCTTCCCCGGTCCGGGACTTGCGATAAGAATCATCGGCGAGATTACTCCCGAAAAACTCGAAGCTCTCCGCGACGCGGACGCCATATTCCGCGAAGAAATCGACAAATCCGGTCTCGGCAAGGATATCTGGCAGTACTTCACCGTTCTTACCAACAACAAAACGGTCGGAGTTATGGGCGACGGAAGAACCTACGAGTATACGCTTGCGCTCCGCGCGGTCACGGGCGTGGACGGAATGACTGCCGATTGGGCAAGACTTCCCTACGACCTTCTCGAACGCGCAAGCAATCGTATCGTCAACGAAACGAATATGATCAACCGTATTGTCTACGATATCACCGGCAAGCCCCCCGCAACCATAGAGTGGGAATGATTCGTAAACTTAATAATATACGAAACGATAAAGAACAAAGAGCCTTCCGATTAAATAAGTCGGACGGCTCTTTTTATCGATTTTTTAATTAGTATAATTCTGGCTTTTTTACAAATCCGACGGCGAAATCTACGACGGATTAGATTTCCCCGAGACGTTTTTATAACTTATAAGTATATGCGTAGGAGCAAAAATAAGAGCAGCTGTCGTGAGCAGAACCGAACGGCTTACGATTCCGCAGAACAGAAAAATCACGGACGGAAGAATCGACAATGCAAGCGCTCTGAAAAGACAGCTTCTCCTGAAAAATATTATCCATATCAGACAATACACCAAAGTCAGAACGGAGTTCACGATAAAATAAGCCGTAAACAATTCCTCCGACGAAAACCCCTTAACCGTCCCGGGGATATTTATTATCATCGTCACGAAACAACCGAACCTTCCGACCTGTTCGAGAATCTCAACCGTTTTGTTGCTCCATACGTTTACGAATCCGTCTTTGTTTTTTACGGCGAAAACTACGTTCGGAATCATTATTAAAATTATAACGGCTAATCCGTAAGGATTAAACCAACCCATTTTTCCGTCACCTCTTTTTTAGTCCGCTCAGCCGTCAATTTTTCGGAATTTTAAAGCCGTACGGTTACTTCAACTTCGAGAGAAGCTCGCAGATATCGTCGATTCTGTCGGCGGAAACGCTGTATTCGCATACTCCGGACTCGCTGTGACTCATTGAGGCGGTGATTATACCGATGCGAAGCAGAATGGATATGTGGTGAGAGATAGTCGGCGCGGTAAGTTTCAATTCCCTCGCGATATCCTTGACGCGCATTTTACGCTGGCGAAGCTCGCTCAGCATCCGAAGCCTCGTACCGTCGGACAAAGCCTTCATATATTCGAGAAGCACACCGTTACTTACGAGCGCGATTCTCTCCCATTCCTTAAGCTCGTTATACCTCATTCCGACCGAAGAATAATCCCCCCGTCCGACCGTCGTCATAGACCTGATCTTATTGAAAAGCAAGACCGATAAAGTTACGTCGAGCTGCTGCACGTCCTTGTCGAAACGAATGCTGTAATAATCGTAAAAGTCCCGCCAATCGGTGATTTTTTCGTATTCCCTGAGATAAACTTCGAATTCCGCTCGAATAATATGGAAGTTGTTTTCCAGAACGGGCACCGCAATCGAAAAATACGCTCTGAGGTCGGAAAGCAGTCTTTTTCTGTTCGCGAAGGTATCGAGAATAAGCATTCTGTCTTCGGCGGCGATGAGCGGATTATCCAGAGTCCGATAAAGCTCCTCGATTCCGGTTATTTTTTCCGCACCGTCGGCTTCGACCGTTTCGTTTATCCAGTCGGCGACGAAGTCCCCTATAAGCGCGTCCACTTCCTCGTCGGAAACGACTTTATCGGGATTTTTCCCCGAGAAGAAATACAGCCTCAGAAGATAAGGGAATTTTTCCACGTCGGGCTGAACGAATCTGTCCAGAAAGGAAAAATCGAAACCGCTCTTTTCTATCTCGTCTATAACCGTATCCCTGTAAAGAGCAAGCCTCGAGAATTCGTTTTCCAGAAACTCCCGACTCTTGCCGTATTTTACCTCCGAACGGGTAACCGCGCGCACCTGATTCCATTTTCTGTCATACAGGCAGATAATCGCTTCCATTTTAAAATCCGGTTTCTTACCGAGATTGACTTTGAATTTATCCATTTGTGTCTCCGTGCTTCCTCAACGAAGCTTTTCCGCAGACGCTTCTTACGGCTTTCGTCCGAAAGGACTGCGGAAGCAGGAAAAGCACCCGAAAGGTGCTTTTGGGCTGAAAGGATTACGAGTTTCGGTCGTTGTCGTCAAAAGCGTTTCCCACTACCTCTCCGCGAGAATCCGAAACGGTATCGGAATTTCGACTTTCATCGGAATCCGTCCTTTCTTTCTCGCCGGAATTCCGTCCCGAACAGGAGTCCGTCGGCGCGGAAGAATCGGAATTAACGCTTTCGCCCGAATCGGATTGAGAAGAGTTCGCGCCCGATTCGACTATGGAGCGGTAGAATTCGGCTTTAGCCATAGACATATACGGTCCGACGTAAAGCAGCATAAGAATTCCGCCGGTAAGAGCCGAAAGAAGCACCCAGCCTATGAAGCTCAGATAAAGACGGAAAAGACGGGCTTTATGACCGTACATCATATTCTGACTGCGGTTTATGGCTTCCATCGCCGGAATACCGGGGTTATCGGCGATTATATATTCCGTCATAGAATAAGCGAGAGCTTTGATTATTCCGGGAACAATAAAAAGCAGCGACCAGAGAGCCGTAAAGAGATTCTTCAGGAAATTCGCGAGAAAAGCGCTAACGAAACACTTCCCGAAACCGAAGGAGAAAATCCTTCCGACTTCGGATTTCCTGTATCTCGAAATTTCGAGACAGAACAAAGCGAAGCCCACGAGCATAGGTCCCGCAACGAGAAACGACGCTATCGAAAACACGGAAGAAAAATACGAAAATCTTCCCTTTTCCCACGCGGAAAAGAATCCGCCCGCACCCGAAACCGCCGATAAAATAAGGGTAACTACCAAATATCCGCCGAGGAGCAGTCCGTAATTCGAATTAAGACCGTCCCGCGCGTTTTTTCTGATTTCTTTTGCCGTAAACATCTTTATTTCTCCTTTATGGATTTATAGAATATTACCCGCAGCCGACTTTCCGCGAAAACTCCGCTCAGTCGGCAATTATACGTCCGAAAATAATCCGTCCCGCGTTGGTTTGCAGAGAAGTCGTAATCGTTACGACCGCAGTTTTTCCGACGTAATCTCCGCCGTTTTCGATGACGACCATCGTTCCGTCTTCGAGATAACTCACGCCCTGACCGCGCTCCTTTCCCTCCTTGAGAATGGTAAGCGTTACTTTTTCGCCGGGAATGGCTACGGGCTTTATGGCGTTGGAAAGCTCGTTGAGATTCAGGACTTTGATTTTCTTGACCGAAGCGACTTTGTTGAGATTGAAATCGACGGTAATTATGACGCCCTTGAGCTTAACCGCAAGCTTAAGGAGCTTTCCGTCTATATCGGGAGTATCGGGGAATTCGCTGTCGTCGATAATTACGTCCGTCCCGAGATGCTTCTGAAGCTCGTTGATTATATCGAGTCCTCTTCTTCCACGACTGCGTTTCAGAAGGTCTTCGCTGTCGGCAACGGACTGGAGCTGCGAAACCACGAACGCCGGTATGATAAACGGACCTTCCACGAATCCCGTTTCCGTAACGCCGAGAATCCTTCCGTCGATAAGCGCGCTCGTATCGAGCAGCTTAGGCACGTTATTGTCGGTAACGTCGGTCGTTATAATTATCGCTTTAAGATAATTTATACCGAGAATCAGCCCCACAAAGGCAAAAAACACGTAGCACATCGTGGACAGCGTTATGGACATCCACTTCACGGAAATCATCTCGAAAAGCTTGTTTACGAGACTCGCAAGAAACATTCCGCAGATAAGTCCCAGTCCGCCCGCAATTATTTCGCGACCGGAATACTGCTTTAAAGTCCGAGTCAGTCGTCCCACTGCGTCGTAAATCAACCGGCAAAGAAGCTCTCCCACAAAGAAGAACACCGTTCCCACGACCAGTCCGCCGAGAATCAGTACGATTGCCGAACCGATAAGCGAATCTATCTTGAAACGGTCGCAGATATGCTCGGCGCAAAGCACGCCTACGGCTATTCCGAAGGGCGTAAAGAGCAGTCGGCTGAGTATGGAAACGGGCCTGGGCAGACGTTTCATCAGAAGCTCTCCTTAATGTCGTCGTGTTTGTCTTTGTCGCGTTTTACCGATGATTTACGGGGAGCAGCCTTTTCCTTGGGACGGGGGACTTCTTCGGATTTCTCGGTTTTCTTTCCGCCCGAACCTTTCGGCGGATCGTCCGAAAAAGCTTTTTTCCTGTAATGCAGGATTATCGCCACGAAATAGTATACGATAAACAGAATCCCCGGAATACACATCGTCAGCATATATCCCGTTTTAGTCGTAATCGCGTTGAAAAAGCCGGCGCTCGTCTTCCCCGAAACCGTACCTATGACGTTTTTAGTTTTGACGACCGAACCGTCGGCCATTCTTATTTTCGGAAGCTCGTATTCCCTGACCGTTTCTATCGACGCGATAACCCCCGCCTTTACGAGCATACCGTCGTTTTCGTCCTCGTAAGCGACGGTTTTTCCGATATTGCTTTCGTCGGCTTTGAATTCTTCGGTAAACGTAACGGTATAAAGATTCTCTTCGTCGGAAAAATAACCCACCGAAAGCACGGTTATCATTCCGTGATTATTCCTCGCGGAAACGAAAACCACCGTTATCAGTATAAGAAAAACCGCGAAAACGACTGCCAGGACGTTAATTACGGACGAAACGCCTTTCAATACCTTTTCCTTTTCCAAAATCCACCTCCTTCGATACCTCCGTATCAGATGAGAAGCATAATGAGTTTAAATGCGTAATTCGTGAATATACCCGCGCATATTCCGCCTATCGTATGAGAAAGAATCGCCTTTCCTGTAAGTTCTCTGCATTTAAGGCTGTCCATCATCGCAACGTGAGTGCTGAGATATCCCGACCAGCACATACAGATGGACGTAAACACGGCTATATCGTGAACGTTCGCGAGATTCTGCGCAAGAAGGCTGTCTACTATCCTGACCGCCGCGCCCGCAGAACCTAAAGCCGTAAGCGGCACCGCTATTCCGTTGGGCGACTGGAATCCGAAAAGCGGATCGAAAATCGCACTGACTACTCCGCCTATTTTTGAGATAAGGTCGATACCTTCGTTCGCGCCTCCCGTATAACCGCCCGCGGGCTGAGAACCTATAAGAATAAGCACAAAGTTGCATATTATAAGTACGCCCGGGATAACCGAAACTCCTACCTTGACGCCGCTTGCTCCGCCCTCGAGAAGAGCGTCGAAAAGTCTCGACATAACTCCGCCCTGTCTTATTTCCCTGTATTTCAGAATGTCGAAGTCCGCGTCCATTCCGTCGATTGCGTTCTGTTCCTTACCGTAAAGCTTCTTGGTGAAAATCATCATTATGCGGCAGGAAACTATACTTCCGACGATAGCTCCGAGGTTACCCATAAGCACGGCAAGCCCCGAATGTTCGAGATTGGCAAGTCCGGAGACTTTAAGCATATAGACCGTAACGATAAGCCCCATTCCGAAAGCCGTACCCATATTGCAGAGCGCGGGAAACTGATACTTCTTGAAGTAGCATCTGAATTTCTTGTCTTCGGCAAGCGAGAGAATCGCGGGGTTATCCGACATATAACACGCGAAAATTCCGATAATGCTTGCTCCGGGCATTCCGTAAAGCGGTTTCATAAGCGGGGCGAGAAGCTTGTTTGCCATGGCGATAACGCCGAATTCCGTGAAAACGTAGGAAATCGCGCCCGCAACCACGGCAAGCGCCAGAATATTGAAAACGGTATTGATAAGAAGGTCGTAAGCATTGGCGAAAAGCGTGTTTATGAGATTGCCCATTCCCATAACGCTTCCGAGAAGCCCGAAAAGCACGACAAATACGAGAATGCAGACTACGCCCTCTCTTCCGACCGTCCTTTTCAAAGCTACGCTTCCGTTATAACCGCGAACGACTTTCTTTTTGTCCCTGATAAAAGCCTTGAAGCCCTTATCTTCGGCAGTGTTTTCTTCCTTTTCTGCCTCTTCGACCGCGGCGAATCCGTTTTCGTCCGTCTGAGGAGCCGATTGGTGTTTGTTTTCTTCAGAATTGATGTCCCGTTTCTTCATTGGATTCCTCCGAGGGAGTTTATTGTTCCGCGCGGTTTTCCCGAGGCTTTTTTTCGGTTTCCGCATTCCAGCGCTCTATCTCGACGAAATGAACTATTCTGCGCTTCGAAAGAAGCTTTGCGAGAAAATATGCCGTAAGACAGTCTACCGTACTATGCACGAGCGTCATTCCGAACGTAATTCCCCATATGTATCCCGCCGAATCGTTTTTGACGGCAATGTTATTGAACAAAGCGAAATATACGCAACCGGTTTCTCCGAGTCCGTGAAGAACCGCCGTTGCCGCCGCGAAAATCACCATTCCGACGACTTTGCTGACGTTGATTTTCCTGAGCAGAATCACGCCGAGTATCACGAAGAGAATATGACTTCCCGCGCGCATACAGACGACTACGTCGGCTCCCTTGATAACGAATCCGAGAAACGTTCCTATTGCCACGAGGATACCCGTTATAGGATTATAATACATTCCCAGAAAGATAAAAATATGGGAAAAAGGCGTAAAAGACCATACTCCGAGAGGTATAGTATACATAAACGTGGTCCAAAGCAGGGACAGCGCCGTCAGAATACCCGTAGTTGCAACAAGCTGAGTTACGGTCGGTTTAGTGATTTTCATATCAAAATTTCTCCTTACTCGGCGAAGCTGCTGTCCGGAATCCGTAGCGTTCCGTATATTCCCCAAGCTTCGCTCAGTATAGTTTAACACATTTACCGAATATTTGCAATTCTTTTTCCGTTGCCTGAATAACTTTACCGAGAAAAGCATATATAAAAGCGCACCCTTAAGCGTCGGCTTCCGGGTGCGTTTCGTTTTTCATTCGTCAAAAAGGGTTAAATAAGATCCTTCACGGCATTGCACACTTCAATGAAGGGTTTTTCTTCGAACGGAGTCTTGAGCCCAGCGTATTCGAGAAGCTCGGTAAAGGACTTCGAACCGACTTGTTTGAGGAACTTCATATATCTCTCGTAAGCCTTGTCCCAATCTTCGAGCGAAAGCGAAAGAATCTGGAACGCGGTGAACTGCGCAAGACAATAATCGATATAATAGAAAGGAGATTCGTAAATGTGCATCTGTCTCTGCCATCTTCTTCCTTCCTTATAGAACGGAATATCGTCGAACTCCACGTGCGGAAGGAATTCGTGTTCTATCTTAGCCCAGAAAGCGTTCCTTTCGGCAGGAGTCATATCGGGATTATCGTAAACGGTCTGCTGGAAGTAATCCACTATCGTTCCGTAAGGAATAAAGGAAAGACCGCCCATAATGTGCGTGAGCTTATAGTCCTCGAGTCTGTCGCCGAAGAAATCCTTCATCCACGGATAGGTCAGAAATTCCATACTCATCGAGTGAACTTCGCAGGTTTCCATAGTTGCTTCCTGCTGATTGAAGCCCTGCTTGAATCCGTATTCCGCCGCGAGAGCGTGACCGAATTCGTGAGTCAGAACCTCTACGTCGTGAGAGCTGCCGTTGAAATTGGCGAGAATGAACGGAGTCTTGTATCCGGGAATGGTCGTGCAGTATCCGCCGCCCCATTTTCCTTTTCTCGCGAGAACGTCGAAAGCTTCGTCGTTCCTCATTCTGTCGAAAAGATATCCGGTCACGGGCGCAAGTTCGTGATACATTCTGCTTCCCTTTTCGAAAATCTCTTCGGGAGTTCCTTCGGGACGAGGTTCGTGTTCGGTATAGACGCCGTTATCGTAAAAATGAACCTTATCCCAGCCGAATTTCGCACGGATCTGCTCTTTCTTCTCGGAAACCACCGGAACGATATACTTCTTTACGTTCTCTCTGAACTTGGCGATGTCTTCCTTTCCGTAACAGGTTCTGCCCATTCTCATATAACCGAGCGCGCTGTAATTCTCGAAGCCCAGTTCTCTTCCCATCCGCGTCCTGAGTTTAACGAGCTGATCGTATATCTCGTCAAGCTCCGGAGCAACCTTCATCATTGCGTCGGAAAAAGCCATAGTCGCGCTTCTTCTTACCTCTCTGTCGCTGTTCGTGAAGAATTTGCTGATGGTCGCGATATTGTATTTTTCCCCGTTGTATTCGATAACGGCGTTATTGATAAGCTGTCCGTACTTGGTCGTAAGCTTGCTTTCCTCTACCATAAGCGGCAGAATCTTTTCGTTGACCGATTTGACCTGAAGTTCAAGCTGATCGAAAACGACCTTCGGAAGCATTTCTTTAAGACCGTCGATATGTTTCGAGCCGAGAATAGCCTTCGCAAACTTCTGACTGAAAAGACTTACCTTCGGGAATTCGCCGTCTATGAATTCCTTTTCCTTGAAATAAAACTCGTCGTTGTTATTAAGAGAAAATCTTATCTGAGCAAGCGACGCCATAGTGGACATATGCTCGGATATTCTGTCCAGCTCGTCGAGACACTGAAACTGAATTTCCGCGGACCTGGCCTCTTCGAATCTTTTGAGCAAGGCTTCGCCTTCTTCCAGAAACTTATCGAAATCCGGACGCTCGTACTGCATTTGTGATACTTTCATATTGTTCCTCCTGATATTTGAATCTTATTTGGTCTGATTAAGTTGGTTACCGCTAATCGGCTGCACACGAATTATTTTAATGAATAATTCAGTTTTCGTCAAGCCGATTAAGCCCTGAATTCAAAATTCCTGCTTTTATCGAGCATAAATACCGAACGGTATTCGGGTTTCAGACGACAGCCCCGCCCGAAACGTTGAGCGTAACGCCCGTGATATAAGTATGCTCGCCGATAAAGACGACGGAATCCGCTATTTCGTCCGCGGAAGCCATTCTTCCGAGCGGAATATCTTCTTCTATGAGCCTCATATCGCTCTCGGAAAACTCCTTCATCATTTCGGTATCGGTCGAGCCGGGCGCAACGCAGTTAACCCGTATATTCATAGGCGAGTATTCTTTCGCCATAGCCTTGGTAAATCCTATGACTCCGGCTTTCGCCGCGGAATAAACGGCCTCCATACTCGCTCCGCATATCCCCCACATAGAAGAAATATTGACTATGCTTCCGCCTCTTCCGAGCATTTCTCCGACTGCGATTTTCGTACAGAATATCGTCGAAAGCAGATTTACGTCCGTAACGAACCGTATTTCCTCTTCACTCTGGTCCACGAGCAGCTTCCTCGCGCTTACTCCGCAGCAATTCACGAGAACGTCCACTCTCCCGTATCGTTTCTTCGCAGCGGCAAAAAGCTCCTCCGCTCCGGTAAGCTTCGTTAAATCGGCTTTCACCGCGATCGCCGAACCGCCGTCCAGATTTATCTCGCCTGCAAGAGCTTTCGCCTTGTCTTCCGACCGCGAATATCCTACGACTACGTTATATTCCTTTTTGTGGAAGGCTCTCGCGCACGCGGATCCTATTCCGCCCGAGCCTCCGGTTATTATTACGGTTTTTCTCATATTTCTGTTACGGATAGTTGCCCGCGGCTTGCGGGGCGGGCGGGCTGAAGAAAGTCTGTATCAACAAGAAAGCTATCGGGGGAGCAAGCCGCGCTACGCTATCTGCGTCCATTCCGCAAGAGTCTCGTCAAGATCCGACTCTATTTCGCAAAGCCTTTCCGAAATCTCCCTTACTCTCTTATAGTCCGGACTCGCCGCAAGTTCTTCGTTGAGCGACGACTGTTCGTTTTCCAGCTCCCGAAGCTTTTTTTCGAGAAAAGCCACTCTCTGTCTGTGCTCGGCTTCTTTTGCCCTGTCTTTAGCCGACCGGAAGCCTTTGTTCTCGGGCTTTGTTTCGGGCGGGCGTTTTTCCTCCGCGGCAGAACGCTTTTCTTCCTCGTTTTTTTGCTTTTCGGCGGTAAATTCGTCGTAAGTCCCTTTGAACGAATCGATTCTTCCGTCCTCTATTTCAAGGAAATTGTCCGCAAGACTGCTTATAAAGTATCTGTCGTGCGAAACGAAAAGAAGAGTTCCTTCGAACTTGCGGAGAGCTTCTTCGAGAGCTTCTCTCGCAACGAGATCGAGATGGTTGGTCGGTTCATCGAGAATAAGAAAGTTCCCCTTTTCAAGCATTAAAAGCGCGAACGCAAGCTTCGCTCTTTCTCCGCCGCTCAAAACGCCGACTTTTTTATCTATGTCCTCCGACGAAAGCAGCATCCTCGCGAGAGCCGCGCGTATTTCGGTCTGCGAAAGCTTATGATTCTTGAACCATATCTCGTCGATAACCGTTTTTTCGGGATCGAGATTGAGATTTTCCTGATCGTAATAAGCGGCTTTCGCGTTCTTCCCGAAAAGGACTTTTCCGGTTTTTTCTCCCTTTCCGCTCATAATATAACGGATAAGCGTGGTTTTCCCCGTTCCGTTGTCGCCGAGAAGAGCGGTTTTCGTCCCTCTCGTCAGAACAAATTCCGCGTCAGAAAACAGTTCTCTGTCCGTGAAACCGAGAGTAAGCCCTTTTACCGTCAGAACGTCTTTTACCGGCTCCTTTTCGAACGAAAAAGAAAACTTCGGCGTTCTGCGGTCGATATAGGGTTTGTCCATAATCTCCATATTCGCAAGCTGATGAAGCCGACTTTTCGCGCTGTTGGAGGTAGTCGCTCTCGCGATGTTCCTCTGCGCGTAATCCAGCATGGACGCCACCTGCTTCTGCTGCTTTTCGTATTCCTTCTCCCTTCTTATAAGACTGTCTCTTTTAAGAAGCTTATACTTGGTATAATTCCCTTTATAAGGAGTTACGGTCCTGTGTTCGAGGTCCCATACGGAAGTTACGGTCTTATCGAGGAAATATCTGTCGTGCGAAACGGTAAGAATCGCGCCTTTATAGCCGGCAAGATATTTTTCCAGCCAGAAAAGCGTTTTAAGGTCGAGATGATTGGTCGGCTCGTCGAGAATAAGAAGCTCGGGCGCGGCGAGAAGAAGTCTGCAAAGCATAAGACGAGTCTTTTCCCCGCCGCTCATAGTGCGTATGCTTTCGCCGAAACGTCCGCCGAATCCCATTCCGAAAAGAACGGTCTTTATTTTTACGTCGATATCGTATCCGTCGCCCGCCGTGAAAACCGAATTCCATCTTTCGTATTCCGCGGATTTTATTCTGAATTCCTGAGAATCGTGGTCGATACGGGCAATTTCGCTTTCGAGAGCGCGCATTTTTTCTTCCGCGGCAAGAAGCTCCGAAAATACCGTTTTCATCTCCTCGTAAACGGTAAGAGAACTGTCAAGCCCCTGATTCTGCTTCATATAGCCGACTTTAAGCCCGCTTTTTCTCGTTATTTCTCCGTCTACGGGTTCGAGATTCCCCATAATCAGATTGAGAAAAGTCGTTTTCCCTTCCCCGTTTGCTCCGACCAGACCTATTCTGTCTCCTTCGTTTATACAGACGTTGACGCCGTCGAGGAGTATTTTATCGTCGTAACCGAATACGACGTCTTTTATCAAAACAAGCATTATACTTCACCGCTAATCCGCTTTCCGCGCGACAAAAAACCGCGCCGTTCTTTTTCTCCGAATCGGGTTTATTTTGCGGAAAGCTCCATTTCCTTCATCTCTCCCGTTTCGCTCATAACGAAAGCCGTTCCGAAACCTTCTCTTAAAAGTTCGTCGAGCTGCTGACGGAAGTTTTTCGTTTTTTTCAGCACCGTACAGCGGATTCCCGCCTTTCTCTTTTCTTCGGCAAGCTTCATCGCCCGCCTTATAAGCTCTGCCGTCGATTCCTTCGGAACGATAACGGCTTCGGCTCGCTCCTCGACGGAAAAATCGCCTCTTTCGGCAAGCACGGAAACTATCCTTTCGAAACCTATCGAGAATCCGCAGGCGGGAATATCCTTGCCCGTAAATTTTCCGAGAAGCTTATCGTATCTTCCGCCGCCCGCGACCGAATATCCGAGTCCGTCCATAGCTATCTCGAAAATCGTTCCCGTATAATAATTCATTCCTCTGACCAGAGTAACGTCGAAAACGATATTGCAGTTTCCGACGAGCGCGCGGCTCGTATCGAAAATCTCTTTGAGATTGTCGGCTACGCCTTCTTCCAGCGCGTCCGCAAGCGTTTCCTTAGCCTTCTCGAGAGGATTGTCCGCGTTCCTTATCTCTTCCACGCAATCCCTGAGTTTATACGCGCATTCTTCGCCCGCGCCTATATCCGTAAGCTCCTTTAAAACCCCGTCCATTCCGATTTTATCGAGCTTATCGAGAGAAATATAAACCTTATCGAAATCTTCCTCCTTAAATCCGCAGTAAACCGCAATTGCGCGAAGAATCCTCCTGTCGTTTATTCTGACGGTAAATCCCGAAAATCCGAGATTCCAGAGAGCCTCGGTCGTCGCCGAAATAAGCTCTATTTCGGCAATAGCGGATTTTTCTCCGATTACGTCTATATCGCACTGAACGAACTGACGGAATCTTCCCTTCTGCGGATTGTCCGCGCGCCAGACGTTTCCTATCTGCATAGCCTTGAAAACCGAGGGCAGCGAAGCGGAATTGTTGGAGTAAAACCTCGTGAGCGGTACGGTCAGATCGTAACGCAATCCGCAGTCGCATAACTGACCGTCGTTTTCGGCGAGCTTTTCGCCTCTTTTCAGAATTCTGAAAATAAGCTTTTCGTTGTCGCCTCCGTTTTTGCCGGTAAGCAGCCCGATATCCTCCACGCAGGGCGTTTCTATACGGCTGAATCCGTAAAGCCTATAGGTATCTTCTATCGTTTTCATAACCTTCTCGCGAAGAAGAAGATCCTTCGGCAGTATATCTCTCATTCCCTTTTCGGGTTTCTTTGCAAACATAACGTTCTCCTTAATCTCTTCCGCAAGCGGTTCCGCCCGCGGACTAATCTATAATAAATTCGCTCTTCGGCTCGGACGCGTTTTCGAGTTCTTTTCTCTTTTCTTCGTATCCGCGCCTTCCGAACATAGCGTAAGTCGCGTTTTTGCCTTCTTCCACGCCCGGCTGATTATAAGCGTCGACGTTGAGAAGTTCTCCCGCATAAGCAGTCTGCATCTCGAAAAGATAAAGCAGTCCGCCTACCGTGAATTCGTCGATTTTATCGACGGTAACGGTCATATTCATTCTCTGCGCCTTGGAAAGAGCGTAAGCCGTTGCTTTCATTTCGGTATTTATAAGGCGGCTCATAGCGTTGCCCGAAAGGAAATGCACGTCGGGGAATTCCTCGCAGCCCTCGGGAATAAGAACATCGTTTCTGAATTCCTCCACGCCTATGAACGTAACGACCTTGTCGAAAGGTCCTTCGGTATAAAGCTGAAGCTGACTGTGCTGATCGGTCGCGCCCAGAGATTTGACGGGCGTCTGTCCCGCATAAACGTAATTTCCGTCCCTGTCCTCGGATTTTCCAAGACTCTCTCCCCAAAGCTGACAATACCAGTCGGCAAAGCTTTTAAGAGCGTCCGAATAGGGCATCATAACCGAAACGTTCTTCCCGCCGTTCATCGCGAGATACTGTAATATAGCCGTAGTAAGAGCGGGATTCGCGTAAATATCTTCGGATTTGCAGCGTTCGTCCATAGCAGCCGCTCCTTCAAGAAGTTTTCTTACGTCTATTCCGAGCACCGCCGCGGGAAGAAGACCTACGGGACAAAGCTCGGAAAATCTTCCGCCCACTCCGTCGGGAATGACGAAGGTCGGGAAGCCTTCCTTTTCCGCAAGCTTTATGAGATTGCCCTTTTTCTCGTCGGTAGTCGCGACTATATGTCTGCTCCAGTCGCTTCCCAGTTTCTTTTTAAGCATTTCCGAAACGATAAGATACTGACTCATCGTCTCGCTCGTAGCTCCCGATTTCGTAATGACGTTGAAAACGGTCTTTTCGGGTTCGATGATATCGAAGAGCGCGTTCATTCTTTCGGGATCGACGTTATCCGCGACGTAAAATCTCGGACCGTTCCGTTTTTCCGAAGGAAGCTCGTTGTAATAAAGATGTTTAAGCGACTGAAAGACGGTTATCGGACCGAGAGCCGAACCGCCTATTCCCAAAACGACGAAATTCTCGCAGCTTTTTCTGATTTTTTCGGCAAGAAGCTCTATTTCCACGACGACTTCCTCCTGATTGTACGGAAGCTCCGTCCATCCGAGCCAACCCGTTCCTCTTGCTTTCTGAACGGAACGAAGAGCCTCGACGGCGCGATCCCTTACGCTTTCCATATCCGAAACCGAAATTCCTCTTTCGCCTATCGAAGTGTCCATCATATTGTTGTAATCGATTCTGATTCTCATATCGTCCTCCTTTATTCCGAAGCTCCGCTTCCTGTTTTTTGCGTTTAATTCCGATATTATCCCTTTGTAATTCTTTCGTCTACACGCACGCCATAACCGCGTATATCGCCGCGGCTGCCGCGTCGGGTACTCTCAGCCCCGAAGCTTTGAGGTAAAGTCCGTTTCTGCATTCGAACGAAACTCCGCCGAGAGCTTTTTCCGTCTTTAAAAGCGCTCCGAGCCTTTCTTTTATCTCTTCGTCGCCGAGAATTCCGACTTTTCCTTTCTCCTTCACGCCGATGAGAAGCTTTCTTCCCGACGGATCGGATACGAACAAAACGTCCTCACCGCATTCCGCGGCTATCGACCCGGCGGCTCTTAAAAGCCCTTCGTCGGTATCGACTCCTATTCTCGCGCACCGCGACGGATAAGCTTCTTTTTCCGCAGCGCGCACGTCGCCGAATCCCGCAAGCGTAAGTATATGCGGAAGACTCCTGAAAGCCCTGCCGTTCATCGGCGAGTACAAAGCCGTCTTCTTTGCGGCTCTCACGAAAAGCCCTCCGAATTCTCCTTCTTTGAAAAACAGACAGCCGCCGGACTTCCTCCCGGCAAAATCGCCGCCCGAATCGGGAAGAAATCTTTCCGAGAATGCGCGCACGTACTTCCCGTAACCGAAACTTTGCGCAAGAACGATTTTTCCGCTCTCCACGCCCCTTTTATATCCTTCCGCGTCGGGAATTCCCCTTTCTTTCGCGGACGATAATTCCGCTCCTTCGGGCAAAATCACGAGATGTTTTCTGCTGCCGAAAGAGCCCGTGGCTACCGCGACGGTTTCTTCCGGACAAGGCGAATAAAAAGGCAGCGACGCAACCGGCACAGGCTCGCACGTCATAAAAACCTGCGCTCCCGAAAGATAAAGTCCGCCCGCAATAAGCCTCGCCGCGGCAAGAGCGTCCTCACCGCTTCCCGCGGACACTACAGCATAGCCGAACCGCTCGGTGATTTCTCCGAACGCGCTTCTCGCCGTTATTTCAGCCTGACCTTCCGTCATAACCCTCTCCTTACCCGACCGCAAAGAATATCTCCGTCGCAAATAATGCTTCTTTCGTTACGCGATAACCGCCTATTCACAAAATAGCCGCTAAATAATTCCTTCCACGAAGCTCTCGGGATCGAAGGGCATAAGGTCGTCTATGCCTTCGCCCACGCCCACGAAGTACACGGGAACGTCCATTTCCGCCTTTATCGCGAAAACGACTCCTCCTTTCGCGGTTCCGTCGAGTTTCGTTAAAATGATTCCGTCGATATCTATCGCTTCGTTAAAGACTTCGACCTGATTTATGGCGTTCTGTCCCGTCGTCGCGTCGAGAACTATAAGGTTGCAGCGATGAGCCTCGGGATATTCCCTGTCGATTATCCTTTCAATCTTTTTAAGCTCCTCCATAAGGTTCTTTTTGTTATGAAGTCTGCCCGCAGTGTCCACGATAAGTACGTCGGTCTTTCTGGATTTAGCCGAAGCGATCGCGTCGAAAACCACAGAGGCCGGATCGCTTCCTTCCTCGTGTTTGATAATCCTGACGTCGGCTCTTTCCGCCCATATTTCGAGCTGCTCGCTCGCCGCCGCTCTGAAAGTATCCGCCGCCGCAACCGTAACGCTCTTGCCTTTATTTCGATAAAGATTCGCAAGCTTTCCGATAGTCGTCGTTTTCCCCACGCCGTTTACGCCCGAAACGAGAATAACCATAGGTTTCGCGTCGAAATCGAAGGCTTCTCCGCTTATCTGCTCCTTCATAATGTCTTTAAGAAGCTCCTGAGCCTTTTCGGGATCGCTTACCGTATTTTTATTGAGGCTCTTGCGAAGTTTTTCGATTATTTCTTCGGTCGCCGCGGCACCTACGTCCGCGGTCAGAAGTATACTTTCAAGGTCGTCGAAGAAATTATCGTCGTAAACGCCTTTTTTGAAAAGCTGATTGAGTTTGTGTCCTATAACTGCCTTGGTCTTTTTAAGACCGTTTATTATCTTTGAAAAAAGTCCCATTATTTACTCCTCGGTTGTGTTTTTACTATTCAACGTGCCTTACGGCTTCGGTCAAAAGCACGCTCACTATTTTACTGATTCCCTTTTCCTGCATGGTAACGCCGAAAAGCCTGTCCGCGTTTTCCATAGTAGGCTTCTTGTGCGTGATTACGACGAATTGCGTTTCTCCCGAATAACGGCGGAGATATCTCGCGACTCTCTCGGCGTTTGCGTCGTCGAGCGGAGCTTCTATCTCGTCAAGCACGCAGAAAGGCATCGGGCTGAGCCTCAAAATCGCGAAAAGAATGGCTATGCACGTCAAAGCCCTTTCTCCGCCCGACAAAAGCGATATGTTCTGAAGCTTCTTGCCCGGAGGCTGAGCTTCTATTTCTATTCCGAAATCGAGAGGATCCGCGCCCTCTTCCCTTTCAATCCTCATAGAAGCCTTTCCGCCGCTGAAAAGCTCGGAGAAAATCCTCGAAAAATTCGAGCTTATCTTTTCGAAGCCCGCGTCGAAACGCGTAACCATCTCCCGGGTGAGATCGGAAATTATCTTGTTCAGGTCGGCAAGAGCCTTTTCGAGATCCTCCATCTGCGCGCAATCGGCGTCGTATTCGGCTTTCACCGACTTATATTCCTCGATAGCCGAAACGTTTACGTCGCCGAGCTTTACGATTGCGTTTTTTATACGGGAAATCTCCTTCGCGGACGAGGAAAAATCGTAATCCTCTTCTCCGAACAAAAGAGCCGACTCGTACGTAAGCCCGTAATCCTCGTATATCTTTTCCTGCATCGCTTCGAGTTCGGTTTCAACCTTCTCCGCAAGCATATTTTCCTTGTCGATTTTGCGTCTTAGGTCGTTGGCTTCCTCGTCTTTACGCCTTTTAAGTTCGTCGGTTTCCGAAAGCTTCTCGGAAAAGCCAGCTTTTTCCTTTTGTTTCGCGGCTTTTTCGCTCTCGGTCTTTTTGAGAATCTCTGCCTCCGGCGTATCCCCCGACCGCCTTCTGACCTCGGCTTCGCATTCCTCTATTTCGCGGAGCTTGGCCTCGTATTCTTCCTTTCTCGAAGTCAGGAGAGCCGAATTTCTTTCCGCTCTTTCCCGACTCGCGACAATTTCCGCCTCCGCGCTTTCGACCGAAGCTACCGCCTTGGCGTAGCGTTCCTTAGCCGCGGCAAAACTTTCGGTAAGCCTGTCTTTTTCTGCGTTGAGAGAGGCGAGTTTTCTTTCTTCTTCACCCGAAGTTTCCGCGCGTTCGTTCTTCGCGCTGCTTCTCAAAGCTTCTTCTTCCTCGAATTCCGCTATAAGCTTATCTATCTCCGAAAGTCTTTCCTGCTTTTGTTTCTTTTCCGCGGTAAGTCTTACCGATATGTCCTTTTCGCTGTCGCTTAAAGCCGCAGAGCCGCCGAGTTTCTGCTCGAGAGCCGCCGTTTTAACGCTGAGGTCGGCGCATTCCATAGCGGTTTTTTCTTTTTCGCGGGAAAGCCTTCCGTGATTTTCCTGCGCCTTTTCGTATTCCGACCTGATTTTCGAAAGCTCCGCCGAAACGTTGCGGAGTTTATTCTGCGTGTCCTCTATGAGTCTGTCCGTAGCGAGAATATTATACTCCTTGCTCCTGTGGCTTCCGCCCGTGAGCGAGCCTTGCGGCGAAAGAATCTCTCCGTCGAGAGTAACTATTCTGAACCCGTAACCGTATTTTCTCGCGATAACCACGGCGTTATCCATATTGTCCGCGACGAGCGTGGAACCTAAAAGATTCAGAATGACCGGACTGAATTTGGCGTCGTAACCGATAACCTCCGAAGCGACGCCCAAAGCTCCTTTTTCCGAAAGAGCCTTTCTCTGCGGAAAAGAATGCGGTTTTATACTTCCTAAGGGCAGAAAGGTAAGTCTTCCGTATCTCTTCTTCTTGAGATAATCTATAACGAAAGCCGCGTCGGTATCGGTCTCGGTCACTATATTCTGAAGCGCGCCGCCCAGAGCCGTTTCCATAGCAAGCTCGAACTTTTCCGGCACTCTTATCAAATTCGCGACGACGCCGAGAATACAGTCGGAAAGCCTTTCGTTTTCCTCTCTGTCCTTCATAAGCAGCTTAACCGTCTGATTATAGCCCTCGTAACGCTCGGAAATGCCTTTGAGCATATCGAAATTGGTTTTAAGCCGAAGTCTTTCCTCGTTGAGCGAATTGAGCCTCGGCGTAAGCTTCGCAAGCACGGCTCTCGCTTCGTCCGCGCCCGCAGTCGCTTTTTTCAAAGCCTCCGAAGCTTCGGAAAGTTTTGCCTTCGCTTCGCCGAATTCGGTAAGCATTCCCTTCTGCGCGGCGGAAAGTCCGCTCATTCTCTGAGAATTGACCGATTCTTCTTTGTTTATCTCGGAAAGCCTTTCGATTATCGCGTTTTTTTCCGAAAGCACGGAAGCCTTTTTGCTCTTTATCTCCGCAACTCCGTCGAGAAGCTCCAGAACTCCTTCGCTCTGCTGTCTTATTCTTTCGCGACAGGCGTCTATTTCTTCGTTTATCTCCGAAAGGCAGCATATAAGCTCGTCGCGCTCGTCCGAAGCTTCTTTAGCCTGCGCCTGACCTATGCCCTTTCTTCTCTCCGCCGAAGCGTAAACTCCTTTAGCCTGCTCGTTCTCGCTCTCCATACGCTCGATGTCCGCTCTGAGCGAAACCGCCATTTCCCGTCCGCCCCTGAGCTTCTCGGCAAAGAGATTGTTTTCGCCCGCCTTTCTTTCGAGAATAACCCTGAGCCTCGTTTCCTCCGCGGCAAGCGCGGTTATCTCGTCGTCAACGGAATTCATTCCCGCAAAAATATCGTCGTATCTCTGCCTTAAAAGCGTAATCTCGTTTTCCTTTTCCGAAAGCAGCCGCCCGAATTCCGCGGCTTTTGCCGTATGCGCCTCTTTTTCGCCTTCGGAACTTTTCGCCGCACAGATAAATCTGTTTATCTCGTGCCGCCTGAGGTCGCTTTTCAATCTCTGATATTCCTCGGCGTCCGAAGATTGTCTTTCGAGCGTCGGAAGCCGCCTTTCCAAAACGGTCATAATATCCCTGACGCGAGCCATATTGTCGGCTGTCCTTTCGAGCTTCCTTTCGGTGTCGTTTTTATGTACTCTGAACTTGCTTATTCCGAGAGCTTCTTCGAAAATCGCTCTTCTGTCCTCGGGACGCGCGTTTAAAATAGCGTCCATTCTGCCCTGACCGACTACGGAATATCCGTCGCGACCGAGACCTACGTCCCGCATAAGGTCCTGAATGTCCCTAAGCCTGACGACTCTCTTGTTAATCGAATACTCGCTCTCTCCCGACCGATAAAGCTTCCTCGATATTACTACCTCGTCGAAATCCAACGGAAAAAGTCTGTTGGTATTATCGAAATAAAGCGAGCCTTCACAGTAACTCATGGACTTACGCTGCTCCGTTCCTCCGAAAATGAGGTCGGTCATACTCTTTCCTCTGAGCTGGCGGGCAGACTGCTCCCCGAGTATCCATCTTATAACGTCCGAAACGTTGCTCTTTCCGCAACCGTTGGGACCGACTATCGCGGTTATTCCGTCGCCGAAAGAAATTTCGGTCTTGTCCGCAAAGGATTTGAACCCGTAGGTTTCAAGTTTCAGTAGATTCATTTATTACTCCGAGCGCGCCTGCGCGCTGCTTTTTACAGTATGGCTTTTATTTATTTCCGTCGCCGGGGATATGAGCAAACTTTTTCCACGCTTCTTCGGCGGCTCCGGACTGAGCTTCGCTCTTGGTCTTTCCCGAACCTATGCCCGCGACGCAGCCGTTGACCACGGCGCAATACGTAAACGTAGGATTATGGTCGGGCCCCGAACGGTAAAGCTCCCTGTATTCGAGAGTCGCCCGATTTTTCTGACAAAGCTCCGAAAGCGCGGATTTGTAATCCTCGACGGATTTGCTCAGAACTCTGAGCTTAATCGACGGAGCTATCAGCGACAAAACCATTCTCCGCGCCCCTTCCATTCCGTAGGAAAGATAAACTCCCGCAGTAAAAGCCTCGAAAAGGTTGGCTTCGAGGCGTTCGGGGTTATTCTTGCGCGGAGCGTCGCTTACGAGCCGCAGATAATCTATAAGGTCGAGTTTTTCCGCGCATCCGGCAAGAGATTCCGTGGAAACGGCTTTCGCTTTCAGCTTGGAACATTCTCCTTCGTCAAGGTCAGGATATTTATCGTAAAGATGCTCGGTTACGATAAATCCGACTATACTGTCGCCGAGAAGCTCGAGTCTTTCGTTGCTTTTCCCTCCGTATTCGTTCGCGTACGAGCTGTGCGTAAAGACCTCCGTGAAAAGCTCGCGGTCAACGTCCTCCGTACTGTCCGCAAGTCCGAATCGGGCAAGCGTCTTAGCGGTAAATCCGAGAGTATCTCCGTCAATCATCGCAGTGAAGAGCCTCCGCAAGTTTATCCGTAAAACCGGCCTCGTACATATCTATAACCTGATAAATCGAGCCGCATATCGAATTGGCTCTGGACGCTCCGTGCGACTTGATAACGGGTTTTTTCACGCCGAGGAAGGGCGCGCCGCCCTTTTCGTTGAAATCCATAACGGACTTGATTTCGTACATTTTCTTGCGTATAAGCGCGCCGCCGAGTTTCGAGGAAAAGCTCGAATTTATCTTTTCCTTTATGAGCTTCATAAGCATAAGAGCCGTACCTTCGGCAGATTTCAAGGCTATGTTTCCGTTGAATCCGTCGGCGACTACGACGTCGTAATTCCCCGAAAGAATATCTCTCGCTTCCATATTCCCGAGGAAGTTCAAATCCTTGTCTTCTTTGAGAAGCCCGAACGTTTCGTGCGTAAGCTCGTTTCCCTTCTTGTCCTCGGTACCGTTGGAAAGAAGTCCGATTTTCGGCGAGTCGACGTTCAGGAGAGCCTCCGCGTAAGCCTTGCCCATTTTCGCAAACCCGACGAGCATATTCGCCTTGCAGTCCACGTTCGCTCCGCAGTCCACGAGAATAACGTTTCCGCCGCCGAGAGTAGGCAGCAAAGGCGCGAGCGCAGGTCTTACCACGCCCCTGATTCTTCCGATGAGAAGCGTGGCTGCCGTGAGTACGGCTCCCGTGCTTCCCGCCGAAACCAGTCCCGCGCAATCGTCGTCTTCTTTCGCCCTTAAAGCGGCTCTGACGAGCGAGCTGTCTTTTTTTCCTTTAACGGCGGCCGTGGGTACGTCGTCGTTCGTAATTATCTCGGTAGTTCCGACTATTTCGATTCTGTCCGCCTTTACCGCGTATTCGGTGAGTTTCTTTTCTATGCGGGCTTTGTCGCCGAACATAACGACTCCGAATCCCGATCTTTCGCTCAAGGCTTTGACGCAACCCCCGATTATTTCGTCGGGCGCGTGATCTCCGCCCATTATATCTACCGCAACTTTCATTGCCGATCTCCTTTCTCTGTCGTTTCCGCGGATCAATCGCCCGCGAAGTAAAATCCCAGCATTTCTTCCTTGTCGGGGACGTTTTTTTCTATAAGCGTCCTTTCCATCGCAGCGCGGTCGTAAGGCACGTGAACTTTTTCTATGTAATACATCTCGGGCGAAACGTTAAGGATTACGCCCCTCGCGTAATCGTACCTGTGACAGCCCACCGAGCCTACGTCCACGTAAAGTTTCTTTTTACCCTTTAACGTAAGCGGCGAATGATTATGCCCCATAAAGATAATATCCGCGTCTATGTTTTCAAACATTTCGTCGAACCTTTCGGGAGTCGGATTCTTTTCTATGACGTAAAAGACCTCCCTTCCGAGTTCTTCGGAATAATGCCGCGCGTAATGCGTGTAAGCCACTTTGAGTCCGAAATAATCCTCCGTTATGACGTAAGGAAGTCCGGCGATAATTTCTTTATAGGAATCGCCGACTTCACGGAACATAAATTCCTTATGCTCGACGGGAACGTGCGACATTCCTCTTTTCGCCGTAACGTTATTGAGATAATCGTTGTCGTGATTGCCGCGGACGTTTATTATATCCTTGCTCCCGAACAGAATATCCATACATTCCTTGGGATTGGGCCCCATACATATTGCGTCGCCGAGATGATATATTGCGTCGGGCTTTCTTTTACGGAATTCTTCGAGGATAGCCGTAAGCGCCTGAAGATTTCCGTGCGTGTCGCTGAAAATACAAATTCTTTTGTTCATACGAATAGTCCGATCCGGATTAACTCCTTCCGGAATCAGACTCTCTCCTTTTCGTGAAGATCGACTTTGACCTGAGCCGCTTTATACGCGCTTCCGTCGGTAACCAGTCCCGTTTCGGGTATGCCTCCCGCGACTTCTATCTGCGTAACGGCTTTTCCCAGTCTTCCGCCGTCGAATTTAACCGAAACCGTTCCGGCTTTCGCGACCTTGACGTAGAACGAAGCCTTTCCGCCCGAAAGAGCGACGACGCTTTCTCCGACGACCGTACCTCCCGTAACTTCGCAGGAAACTGCGCCGCGGCAGCTTCCTACCGGACCGTTATCGCTGACGACAACCGCGTCGACCTTGATGATTTCGTAGGAATCGCCCAGCGTAAGGTTTTTGACCGCAGGAACGGCTTTGAGCCGAAGCTCGCCCTTGTCGCCGATCTTCTTTCTTACGACTTCTTTGCCCTTGATTATTCCGACCGCTTCGTAATCGTCCTTCTCTCCCTGTCTGGAAATGATTCTCTTGGCTTCCCTCGTCCATTCGGGAACGGTCTTGTTGTATTTTCTGCAAAGCCCGACTATCTCGAATTTCTCTATCGAAGTAAGAGTTCCTCTCATAAACGAAAGCATAACTCTGCTGACCTTAGCAGCGTCCGATTCGGAAACGCCCAAAGTCTTCTGAATATCGCTTTTTATGAGGTTGTCGATAATAAACGGCGGATGCTTCAGACCTTTATAATCCTTACTCGGTCTGAACGAGCCTATAAGCTCCCCGTGGTTATAGAAGCGAATCTCGTCGCAGTTGCTGAAAACGACTATGGGACGGGGAATCCCTCCGTCGTTGTCGCCGTAAGAGAGCGTCCCGCCTATTTCGAGAACGGGCGTTTCGTCCTGCTGGCTCATATAAGCGTAAGCCGCGGTTTTGGGATTTCTGTCGATATCGGTGATTCCGTAATAAGCCATACCGTTTTCGCTTCCGAAACCTTTGTCCGTATTATAGTCGGAAAGACACGAGCCTACCGCGCCGCAGACGAGTTTGTCTTCGTTGGCAGCGGAAACCACCGTAAGATGACGGAGAGCCTGCTCGAGAAATCTTTCGCTTCCGTCGTCGGGACGGACGGGGAAAAGGAATCCGTTATGCTCGGTAACGAGATAGGGAACCTGCCTTTTCGCGTCGGTAACGACCTTGGGCTTCTCTATTCCGTCGCCCGCTCCGCCGTAAGAGTAATCGTTATAACCGTAAACGTCTTCTATAAGGTTGCTGCCCTTGATGGATCTGACGCCTATCGTCTGACGGGTTTTGTCAAGCTCCTTCGCACGGGCGTTCATTTTTTCGTAAAGGTCGTGATTATCCTCGCTCGAGCATACTCTCACGCTCCACAAAACGACCGAAGGATGATTGTACTGCTCGGTTATCATCTCCGTAAGCGTGGTTAAAAGAACGTCCTGCCATACTCCCGTTCCTACGAAGGTCCAGCCCGGGATTTCGCTCATAACCATTATTCCCAGTCTGTCGCATTCGTCGAGGAAATGTCTGCTCTGCGGATAATTAGCCGTTCTCACGAAATTGAAACCGAGTTTTTTGATAAGCCTTGCGTCCTCCTTCTGAAGAAGAGAAGGCGCGGCGTAACCTATATACGGATAGGACTGCTGACGATTGATTCCGGTGATATCGACGGACTTTCCGTTGAGAAGGAAGCCCGTCGGCGTGAATTCGGCTTTCCTGAATCCGAAAATCACCTCCGCGTTGTCGCTGTAGCCCTCGCCGTTGACTTCGATTTCCGCCCGATAAAGACGAGGCTGCGAAAGAGTCCATAACTCGGCGTTTTTAAGGAATCTCGTGGTTTCGAAATCCCCGAACCCCGAAAAATCGAAGTAATCCATTTCTTCGCCCGTCGTCTGGTCGAAAATCTTGCAGCTCGCCGAAGCCGTAACGGCTTTGTTCAGACGGACTCTTATTCTTAATTCGCGTTTCGAAAGACTCTGACTTCCGTCGGCAAAAACTCTGTCGATATATATCCTGTCCGTAACGACAAGACTCGCTTCGCGGTAAATTCCCGCGCCCGCGACGAAGGGAAGCTCTCCTCCGAAGGGCGGAATATCGCGGCAATCGGAATTGACTCGCACGAGAAGGGTATTGACTCCCGCTCTCGCGGCGGACGTCAGAGAAACGTCGAATCCCGTGTATCCGCCTTTATGTTCTCCGACGAGAATTCCGTTCATAAATATTTCCGCGCTGTGCGCTATTCCCTCGAAACAGACTCTGACTTCCTTTCCGTCGATATTTTCGAGCGTAACGCTTCTGTAATAAGTAAATTCGCCGCGTTGCGCGCTTTCGTCGTAATGGTCCGGATTAGCCGGTCTCGGGCAGTGCGGAAGACTTACCTCCTCTCCGCCCGAAGCCGATACGAGCATATTTTTATCGAACCCGTTCAGAAATCTCCAACCTTCGTTAAGATTAAAAACTTTTCTCATATTCGCTCCGTAATGTCCGGCGCAGCGTGCCGGTACAGGCCGTAAATTTTTCGGCTTTCCGAAACGGCCGCCGATACCGTAGTTTTTGCAAAAGGGTATACTCCGACGATATCGTTCCTTCTATTATATCATAAAATCCGTAAATTTCCTATTGCATTTAAGTGTTTTTTATGATAAAATCATAACAAAAAGGATTTTTCGGTCGTTTTTTTGCCTTGCGCGTATAAAATCCACGTTCTTTTTGCTTTTCGCCGGGAACGAATCCGACCTCTCAAATTAGGCAAAACAAACGGTTTTTCGCAAAAAGCGGCTCTTTTCGGAGAACGAACCGAACGCATTTCCTTTCCGAAGACGAAAAATCAAACGTATTTTCGCTTATTTTTCCGCGTATCGCGTAGGGAAGGCAAAAACTCGTCCTTCCGGAGTTTCTCAGCATATTCTGCACACGAGACAGGAAAGTACGACCGAAAGATAAGTTACGACGAGTCCGAGGATTATCGGTTTTCCGAGCCGTCTGACGCCCGTTCCCGCAAAGTACACCGCCGAGATATAAAAAACCGTTTCGCTCGACGCGCTGACGACGGCGGCGCATCTCCCGATATAAGAATCCGCCCCGTACCGCGCCAGAACGTCTTCCAGTACGGCAAGAGAACCTCCGCCCGAAAAGGGCTTAACCACTATGAGCGGAAGAAGTTCTTCGGGTACGCCCAAAGGCACGAGCAACGGCGACAAAGCCGTCGAAATGAACGTTATAAGTCCCGATTCGCGCATAAGGTCGATCAATATGAATACGGAAGCCACGTAAGGAAAAAGATTTACCGCAAGAGGAACGCTTTCCTTCGCGCCTTCGAGAAAACTTCCGTAAACGTTGACTTTCTTTGCCGAAGCGACGACTATGACGAGTATGAGAACTATCGGGATTATAAGGTCGGCTATACTAAGTTTCATAATCAATATATACGCCGCTTGCCGGAGAATAATTCCGCGGCAGTCTCCGCCGATTCGGTTTTCCGCGTCGCGCGCTCCCGGATTTTACAATCCGCAATCGGTCCCCAAATAACAAATCCTTACATAAAGAGAGGTTTTAAAATGCAGTTTACCGAATTCACAGAAAAGTCTTACACCGCTTATCACGCAACGCAGAACGTAATATCCGTTCTCCGCGAAAACGGCTTTACCGAGCTTAAACAGTCGGAAAAATGGATAGTAGAAAAAGGAAAAGGCTATTATACCGTAGCCGACGGCTCCGCTCTCATAGCTTTCAAAGCCGGCGGAGAGATTTTCAATATCGTTGCGGCTCACACCGATTCGCCCTGCTTCAAACTCAAGGGCAATCCCGAAATGAAAGACGGCTATTACGTCCGCCTCAACACCGAAACCTACGGCGGCGGTCTTTATTACACCTTCCTCGACCGCCCTCTCCGCATAGCCGGAAGACTCGTTACTCTTTCTCCCGACGGAAAGATAAAAGCAAGAAACGTAGTTTCGGATTTCGCGGTAACCGTTCCTTCTCTCGCTATTCATATGAACCGCGAAGCAAATAAAGGTCTCGCGCTCAATCCTCAGGTCGATACCCTTCCTCTCGTTGCCGAAGGAAAAGACGCCGACATCGTCAAAGCTCTCGCAGAGAAGGTCTGCGCCGAAAACGAAACCGTCGTCGAAAGCGACTTGTTCGTCGTAAGCGACACCAAGCCCTATACTTACGGATTAAACGGCGAATTCCTCGCTTCCCCGAGGCTCGACGACCTCTGCGGAATCTACGGAGCGATAACCGCTCTTATCCGCAGCAACGGACCTTCGACCGCGGTAGCCGCCTGCCTCGACAACGAAGAAGTAGGAAGCTCTACCAAACAGGGTGCGGGCGGAACTTTCCTTAAACACACCCTCAAAAGGATTGCCGAAGCTCTCGGATTCGAAGACTTCAGGCGCAGCCTCGCTTCATCTTTTATGGTAAGCACCGACAACGCCCATTCCTTCCACCCCGCTCATCCGGAAAAAAACGATCCTACCGTAAAACCGGTTATGAACGGGGGTATCGTCGTCAAACATCACGGCAATCAGAGTTATACGACAGACGCGGTAAGCTCCGCCGTCATCAAAACCATTTTCGCCAAAAACGATGTTAGATTCCAGGACTTCTATAACCGCTCCGATTCTCAGAGCGGAGGCACTCTCGGCGCTATTTCTTCCCGTCAGCTCTCGATAAGAAGCGTGGATATCGGTCTCGCTCAGCTCGCTATGCACAGCGCCTGCGAAACGATAGGTTCGTCCGATATGACCGCCCTCGAAAACGGTCTCACAGCTTTCTATAACGCAAAAATCTCAGCCGACGGTTACGACGGAATGAAAATAGAGTAAATCTCAACCTTTCCGTGAAAAGACCGAGCAAAAAACTTCAAGAAAATTCCTCGCCGATTTCTTTCGGAAAAACAAGCCCGACGCCAAGTCAAAGACAGGTATTCGACCTATGAGATTAAGTTGTCCGGACGACTTATTTTCTCGCAAAGAGTGGATTTCCGTAGTCGGGCGAAGCCGTCGAAGTTCTCTATCAGACTTTCTCGAAAGAAAACAAAGGTCAGGATTTTCTCAGCGAGCGGAAGTAGTTTTTAAGTATTTCCGAGCATTGCGTTCCGAGAACGCCGCCCGTTACGGAGAGCCTGTGGTTACAGATATTATACTCGTGCATATTTATGCAGGAACCGCAGGCTCCTCCGGCTTTGTCCGACGCGCCGAAAACGACTCGCGGAATACGCGCGTTCACAGCCGCGCCGAGACACATCGGGCAGGGTTCGAGAGTTACGTAAAGCGTACAGCGTTCCAGTCGCCAGTCTCTGAAAACACGGCAGGCTTTTTCGATTGCGAGAAGCTCCGCGTGTCCCGTGGCAAGTCCCTTTTCTTCGCGTTCATTCCGCGCGGAAGATATTATCTCGTTTCCGAAAACGACGACCGCACCTATGGGAACCTCCCCTTTTTTCGCGGCGAGTTCGCCTTGTTTCAGCGCGAGCGACATATAATATTCGTCCGAACCCTCGGGATAATCGTTCTTCGTCCCTCTGGGTTTTTTAATTTTCGAAGGACATCTGTTGTTTTCGTTTTTTACTTCGTCCGAAGCTTTCTTGCTGCTCTTTTTCGCAACTCCGTTCTTTTTTTCGGCAATCCCGTTTTCGTTTTCAGTCATATCGTTTTTCTCTTTCGTTATATCGTTCATAATTCCGTTTCCCCTCGTCGGGATTTTCCTCGGGTAAGTTTATTGAGCCGAAGCTCTTTTCCGTTTTCTGTCCGAAACAAAGAACCTTATCTTCTCTCGCCAGAAAACCGCAAGCACCGTTAAATATACGATTCCCGCGCCCGCAATAACGAGAATCGTTCCGGTCTTCGTACGGGAAAAGGGCATAAAAGCCTTGGCAAGCACTATAAAAAGCGTCATCGCGCAGGTCGCCGCAAGCGGACGAAGACATACGTCCGTCCAGTCCGTCCGAAGTCCGAGTTTCTTTTTAATGTACCACATATTTACGATACACGCAACAAGATTACAGGCGATATGCGAAAAAGCTTCCTCGTAAATGTTTATTGCGTCCGCACGATACAGAAAGAAATCCATAGAGCATTTTACCGCCGAACCCGCAGTCAAGGCTATGACCGGAATATAAAACTTTCCGTTCGCCTGAAGGACGGAATTCGCCGTCATAAGCACGGACATAAATATTATGCTTCCCGAACCGACGGTCAGAAGCTTTGCGAAAATATCCGCGTCCGCGCCCGAAAATCCCGGGTAAAGCAGTCCGCAGACTTCTTCCGAAAGAAAAGCCAATCCGAACGCCGAAGGAAGGGATATACCGAAGGATAACGCCATGGAAAGATTAAGCTTATCGGCTACTCCCTTTCCGTCCCCCGCCGCGCAGGACCTCGCCATTCCCGGAACGACCGAAGCCGCAACTCCGGTTATAAGGACGGAAGGCATCGTTATAAGAGAATGCACCGGTCCCGACCATAAACCGTAAAGCTCCGTCCTGTTTTCCAGTCCGATAAGTTTCTGCACCATAAGACTGTCTATAAGATGAGCAACGGGTAAAACTATCGCCGAAAGCGTCATAGGAAGAGCGCACGCAAGCAGAGTCTTCAGCTCTTTTTTCATATCAAGCTCGGAAAATTCCCGCCTTTCTTCACGGTTTTTCGGACGCTTCTCCCCGAAAAGATAAATCCCGACCGTTACGATAAGTCCCGCAGTTTCCGAAGCCGTAACCGCAGCGACCGCCGCGTAAACCGCAGACAAAACGTCCGGAAGACAAAGACTCACCGCAATCAATCCGACAGCCGCCTTTACAACCTGCTCGATAATCTGCGAAATCGCCGTCGGCTTCATATTCATTCTTCCGTGAAACCAGCCCTTGAACGCCGCGGTAACGCACTCCGCGGGTATCGCCGCCGCAACTACCCGATAAGCCGCCGCAAGCTCGGGCGTATTCTGCACGGTCGCAAGGATTTCCGCGAAAGCAAACAGTATTCCGCCGAAAACAAAGCCTATTCCGGACAAAACCAGAAGCGCGCACCGAAAACACGACTTCGCTCCCGCGTAATCTCCCTTTTCGGTTTTCTCGGCGACGATTTTCGATACAGCCGTGGGAATTCCCGCAGCCGATAAGGTCACGAGAAGCGCGTAAAGCGGAAAAGCAAGCTGATACAGACCGATTCCGTACGCGCCGAGCATATTCGTCAGCGGAATCCGATAAACCGCCCCGATAATTTTCGCCGCGATTCCTCCAACGGTCAGCAAAGCCGCGCTTTTAAGGAATCCGCCCGAGCCTGCGGATTTTTCTGCCGAAATAATATTCGAGTCGACAATCTCGTTTTTCGTGGTTTTCATAAGCCTATTATATGTAAGAAGACTCTTCCCGATTCGTTTTTTTCGGGCGAAAAAATCGCGTTCGGACTTGTTTTTGAGTTTCTTTTGCGAATTGTGATAAAGACTTCACTTGACTTTCCTTCACTTATCCCCCCCCCGCACATAATTTACATATTTAATCATCGCAATGATTTCACTTTCCTTTGTTAAATTACTTTATTCTGTCACAATAGCATATTTTGCTTGACAGATTCATCGAATTAAGGTTAAAATTAGGTCGTCGAAGGTTTGCAGAGAGGAAGACTTGGGGGTTTTTCTCGGCGGGCCGACGCGTTTCGGGGCAAGGGTAGTGGCTCGCTCCGAGGGTAAAATAACAGAAAAGGGGAAAACATTATGAAAAAACGTCTCAACAAAAAGGGTTTTACGCTCGTTGAATTGCTGGTAGTCATCGTTATTATCGGTATTCTCGCGGCGGTCATCATCCCGAACGTAGCGAACAACATAGAAAAAGCAAATAAATCCGCGGCTGAACAGGACGCAGCTGCAGCTTATAAAGAAGTTCTCAGCGCACTTGAACTCGATAAAGACGACGTCGCTCCCGAGAATTTCTTCTATATCACCGCTAATTATGTCGTTTATGTGAAAAACGGTGCCGTTCAGGGTTCTGTTAAGAAATCTGATGTTACTAATACGAAACTGACTGTATCGGCAGAAGAAAATAAGCCTGAAGCTTTGAATCATTTTATGGGAGAAAATGCTGCTTTGACGAAAGGCGATGTCGTTGTTGACGCTTCCGCGGCAGAAGTTAAGTATGGTACGTGGAATGGAGAGGCAGCTACAGCTGGCAAATTTGTACAGTTCTGGATTGACGCAAACGGAAATAAGACTCCTAAGGACCCGAATGCTCCTGCACAGCCTTAGGGTGGAAACCCTTCTGCTCCTGCCGGAGGTGAAGACAACAGTGGTACACAGGAATAATCCCAATAAAAACCAATCCGCCTCGAGGGTAAGGGGCGGATTTTTTTATACGGATTTTTTCCGCCCGAATCGCGATAAAATCCCTCGTTTTTTCCGCGGAAAACGCTTGATTTTTCCGCGATTTTCTGCTATAATATCCGAGCTGCACACAAAAACGGCACCATAGCCAAGAGGTAAGGCAGAGGTCTGCAAAATCTTTACCCCCGGTTCGATTCCGGGTGGTGCCTCCATTATCCGAAAGCCCTTCTATCCGAGGGCTTTTTCTTTTTCTGTCATAAAAGCGATTCGCTCCTGAAAATTAGTTGAAAAATTCCTCTTTTTTTGGTAAAATAAAATAAGTACGAAAATTCGGACAAAAGTTTTTCGATTTTTTTATGAAAACTTTAGTCCTTTCTCCCGACTCTTTCGTATAAACAATCAAAGACCGAACGGAAATCTGCGTTTTATCGTTCGGAAAAACCAAAAGGAGAAAAAAATGGAACTTACACACGAAATACTCGAAAAAGCCAAAAACACGAAATCCGCGGAAGAACTTATGAATCTCGCAAAAGAAAACGATTTCGCACTCGCCGAAGAAGAAGCGAAAGCGTATTTCGAACAGCTCCACAAGACCGGAGAAATGTCCGACGACGAACTCGATAACGTAGCCGGAGGAGGCTGCCGCAAGAACGGACACCTCGTCGTAACCGTAGCTTACAGCTGTGACCTCTGGAAATGCAAGGACCATCCCTATTCCGGTACGAAACGCGACAAAAGGGCTTTGGAAGGTTCCGCCACGCTCTGCGCGGAATTCTGCGCGGAATGCGGAAAAAGTATGATTTGTAATAACTGTTATTACTGCAAGTACGAAAAAGGCTTGTGGCTCTGCTATAATCCCGGCAAATAAGCCGCTTTTAAATCGAATCGAAAGGAGAATGAAAATGAATATTACACCCGAACTTATCGAAAGTGCAAAAAAGGCTAAATCCATCGAAGAACTTCTGACTCTCGCAAAAGAAAACGGATTCGAACTTTCCGAAGAGGAAGCAAAAGCGTATTACGAACAGTTTCATAAAACCGGAGAAATGTCCGACGACGAACTCGATAACGTAGCCGGAGGAGGCTGTTACACAAAAGACGGCAGATTGGTCGTAACAGCATTTCATTTCTGTAACGCTTGGAAATGCTCTGCGTGCGGAAAGTCCTGGGAGCGTAAATACCGGTATGAATCCAGCTATGGCAGTGAACTCGTCTGTCCGGATTGCGGAAAAACCGCCAATTGCGGTTCCTGCAAATACTGTTCTTACGAGAAGGGTTTGTGGCTTTGCAACAGAAAAACGAAATAATTATTCCAAGGTTAACATAAAAAAACGTAATTCAATAAGGAGAATGAAAATGAATATTACACCCGAACTTATCGAAAGTGCAAAAAAGGCTAAATCCATCGAAGAACTTCTGACTCTCGCAAAAGAAAACGGATTCGAACTTACCGAAGAAGAAGCAAAAACCTATTTTGAACAGATTAACAAAACGGGCGAGCTTTCTGACGACGAACTTAATAACGTAGCAGGCGGCGGCTGCTACACGAAAGACGGACGGTTGGTAGTTTCTGCGCTTCATATATGCGACGATTTCAGCGGCAGAAACGGAGTAAAAAGAGGCGGCGAATACGCAGATTGCTGTTCCTGCATATTCTGCACCTACGAAAAAGGTTTGTGGCTTTGCAATAACCCCAAAAACAACAAATAAATTTAACGCCGTTTCGCTTAAAAACTAAAAAACGAAAAACAAATTAAGAGCATCCCTAACGAAATTGCTCTTTAGGCGTATATACTTATAGAAATATCAAAAAAAGGAGTAATTACAATGGAAAACAAAATAACACCCGAACTCGTAGAAAAAGCAAAACAGGTTAAAACACCCGAAGAACTTATCGATATAGCAAAGGTTAATAATATGGAGCTTTCCAAGGAAGAAGCTCAGGCTTACTTTAATCAGCTTAATAAAACGGGCGAGCTTTCTGACGACGAACTTAATAACGTAGCAGGCGGCGGCTGCTACACGAAAGACGGAAGAATGGTTACTACCGTCGGAAACTGGTGCAATAATTTCGTCTGTAAGAAGTGCGGAGGTAATATTGATATGGGTAGCGTTTCCGGTAGCGACAGGGCTTGCGGCACTTGCGGAGGACCCGTATATTGCAACACATGTAAGTTATGTACCTACGAAAAAGGCTTGTGGCTGTGCAATAACCCCTACAATAAGAAATAAATTAAGTTTTACGTTCTTTTCTTTAAGCGTATAACTTATAGAAACCGATAAGGCTTAATAGCAACTAAAACTTCCATAGCGGCAGAGAACCGACTTTGCCGCTTTCTTTTCAATTAACTGCACGATAAGAATATTATGTACTGTATACTTAATCCGAATATAGGTCTTAGATCATGGTGGCGCGTTCCTTCTGCTTATTATGTAAAAGGAATGCGCGACGCGCAGCGGCTGACCAAGGAAGAATTCGATTTTCTTTCTCTTTGCGACGGACAAAGCGAAACAGCGAACGGCGAGCTTGCTGAAAAATTTATACGGCGCGGATTTATTGCCATTTGTAATAAGGGCGAGCGAGCGCTTGAGCCGTGGCAGAAAATGAACTGCGACAATCGTTATTTCCCTGCGCGGCACGTTGCTTCGCGGGGAATCTATAAGATAATCGCAACAAAAAAGGAGAAACTTCTATGAAAAAAGCCATCGTAACGGTTGCGGCTCTTATGCTGCTCTGTTTCTGTCTTCTTACGGCGTGCGTACCGGCAGAAAAGCCTCTTACCGACGAAGAAAAACAGGAACTCATCTCGGAAGCGTATATTTACGCGTTTCCTCTCGTTCTCGTAGACGCAACCAAAACGCTTTCCACAAACACCGTAACGCCCGTCAAGGGACGTTCTCCCGTAAACCAGCTCATCCACGGAAAAGAGCTTGCGGACGCGTCTTTCAGGACGGTCGTAACGCCCAACGTAGATACCGTTTACACTCAGGGCTGGCTGGACCTCGGAGCGGAACCTATGGTTTACGTTATGCCCGAAGCCGACAGATTCTTCAACGTTCAGGTGCTTGACGCGTGGACGAACACCGTAACGGTACTTGACCAAGCCGGAACTTACGTATTCGTAACGCCCGACTCCGACGCGGTTGTTCCCGAAAACGTAACAAAAGTGGAAGTTCCCACGAATTACGTATGGCTCATCGCGCGCGTGGTTCTTTCCGATAAGGAGGACCTTCCCAACGTTTACGAGATTCAGAACGGAATGAATCTGCTTCCTCTTTCGGCTTACAATGCCGGCGGAGATTACGTTCAGCCCGAAGGAACTTACGACGCGGCTAACGATTCCGTTCCGGTCAGCAAAGTCCTCTCTATGAGTCCCAAGGAATTCTTCGATAAAGCCAACGCTCTTATGGAAATCAATCCTCCCGCGGAAGCAGACGCGGAACTTCTTAAAAAGTTTGCGAAAATCAACGTCGGCCCCGGTATGACCTTCGACGCGTCCGTAATCCCCTCGGATTCCGATACCGAAGGCGAAGGATTCTGGGTCAATCACCTCAAAAACTTCCGTCAGACGGTCGTTTCCTGCGCTCCTAAGTTCGCATCCAAACTCGGACAATGGACGTTCTACGGCTCTCCCATAGGCGATTTCGGTATCGAATACACCTACCGCGCGATGGTAGCTCTCGTCGGTCTCGGCGCAAACACCAACGACGTCGCGATTTATCCCAAAACCGACTGCGATATAAACGGAAACCGTCTTAGCGGAGAAAAGACCTATATTCTTCATTTCGATTCGCTCCCGTCCACTCTCGAAAAAGGATTCTGGTCCATTACCGCTTACGGCAGCGACGATTTCCTTATAGACAATCCCATAAATCGTTACTGCGTAAACGACCGCTCGGGCTTTATCCTTAACGAAGACGGCTCGCTGGATATCGTTCTTTCCAAGGACGCACCTCAAATTACGGAAAACTGGCTGCCCGTGGGCGACGGGGAATTCCACCTCTTTATGCGTATTTATCTTCCCGATATGGAAGCTCTGAAAACCTGGAATCCCCCGACTATAAGCGTTCTCGCATAGTTTTTGTCTTCCCGAACGGACTATATTGGACGGAAAACGAGAATCTTATCTTATCAAAATCCGATTCCGTTAAAATCAAAAACAGCTTACGGTTAAATCAAAAGCCTCGGAGATATCTTCGGGGCTTTTTCTGTGTTACCGACGGGCAATGAATATACAAAATCGCGGAAAAAGCTTGACATTAAGCCGAGGATGTGGTAAACTTTACGGGCATTCGCGGAAGGAGATTTCGAGCAGCCGCGAAGGAATTTGCCGATGTGGCGGAACAGGCAGACGCAAGGGACTTAAAATCCCTCGATGGCGACATCGTATCGGTTCGAGTCCGATCATCGGCACCACAGGGTCGGTTTATAAGATTTCCTTATAGACCGACGTTTTTTTGTTTGCAATCGTGTAAAGTATTGAAAAAATCCGAATAATATGCTACAATCAAGGTCAAGACAAATCGGGATTTGTGAGGATAACGATGGATTATAAGAGAATTGATGCTTCTCAGATTGAAGCATTGTGGAAACTGCAAAGGTTATACAAAGAAGAAATCAAGGAAGATGAACCTGATTTAGCGGGAAAAGAACGGATGACGGAAGCAATCAAAGCAAACAGTATCCTTTTCTTTGGCGCGTATGATGAAAAGGCTTTAATTGGCTGCTGTTCAGTCACGGTTGGCTTTTCAACATTCAATTATCTTCCAAGCGGTGTGTTTGAGGACTTCTACATACTCCCTGAATACCGGCATAAAGGCATAGCGCATCAATTGGTTCAGTTTGCCCGTCTGGAAAGCGGAGTTTCCTCACTAACAGTCGGATGTGCAGATTGCGACGTACAGATGTACAAGGCTCTTGGCTTTTCAATTCCCATCGGAAACCTGCTTGCGTTTGATTGACAAATTCCTGTTTTGCGGAAGCAATCCGACGGGCGTCGTTCGGTAAGCCGACACGTGTGCAAAAAGTACTTATCGTCCGACGCACTCTCAAAAACCGCCCTCCCCCCCCCGGAAACGAGATTCGGTTATACTTATGCGCAGGACGATAACGCTTTTGGTTATCGTCTTTTTTGTCGTCCCGAATATGGAAAACAGCAACAAACGGTTGCTTGTATTCGACAGAATACTATGCTATAATAATCGGGAAAGAAAATCAAGGGAGATTAACAATGGAAACAAAAAAGATTATAGCGGAACTTCGCCTAAAAAACGGTATGTCGCAAGAAGACCTTGCGGAAAAAGTCTTCGTTACGCGGCAGGCCGTATCGCGTTGGGAAACCGGAGAAACGACGCCGAATCCCGAAACTCTGAAACTGCTTTCCGAGCTGTTTGACGTTTCTATCAACACTCTTTTAGGCTCGCCGAGAAAACTCGTTTGCCAGTGCTGCGGAATGCCTCTGGAAGACGATTCGCTCATGGGACACGATAAGGACGGCGCAATCAACGAAGACTATTGCAAATGGTGCTACGCCGACGGAACTTATACGTACAGCGATATGGATAACCTGATTGACGTGTGCGTCAAGCATATGGCAGGCGAACACTTCACCGAGGAACAGGCTCGCGCTTATATGAAGAATTTGCTTCCGCAACTCGACTACTGGAAAAACCACGAGCAACTCGGCGACAACGGACGATTCGAGCAATTCAAGCTGCAACTGATAGACGAATTCAACAATCTTCATATCGAAGGAATGCCGAAGGTAGAAAAATTAAACGCGCTCGTCGGTAAATACGTAAATCTCGAATATCCGCTTCCGAACGGAAAAAAGATAAAGTTTCTGAACGACGAAAAGACCTATCTGGGCAATCAGCTGGAATGCGAATCCGATGAAAACAGGTGTTTCGGTATTCTTGCCGATACGTCGTTTATGCTTGTCTGCACTTACGGAAAAAACAGTGAAAATCCCGAGCTGATTCTCTACAAGAAGAGATAGATATAGATTATCCGTAAAAGCTTTTTATGTAACCCGACGCAACTCGCCTTTAAAATCGAACGAATACGCTTGACGGGTAATTCCGCTTTGTGGTATAATAAGCGGGTGAATAGGGGACGACACCCATTATAAAAAACGGAATTCACTCATTAAACTTATATCGCGACAGGGGGTGATACCCATAGAAAAAAACATTATCGTCGTTGATGAACAAGGTAATGAATATGAAGCGACCTACCCGAAAAGGGCAAAAGGTCTCGTTAAAAGTGGCAGGGCACGCTTCGTAGACAAAAATAAAATATGCCTTGCGTGTCCGCCGAATATAGATTTGGAGGATAAGAAAATGACAGAAACAAACGGACGGGAAAGCGTCTATACGATAGAGTACATTCTTTTACAGATAGCTAAAATACAGGATCGGACGGAATATCTCGACAACGCGTTGGAACGTTTATCTCTGATGGACGACGGCGACTGCTCGGGTTATAATATTCAGGGACAAGCCAAAGCAAAGGCGATAAGCGACATCGTGGAAAGCCGCGAAACGACGAACAGGCAGCTGCTGGCGCTGTACGAAAAGATTTACGACGACCTGAAGCCTGCGAAACACCCGGTGCAAATCGCCGATGACGAAGATTTTCCGGAATTACACGATTCTATAGCGTCGGATTTAATTAAACGATAAACCAAACGATAGCAAAAAACCGTCGCATTAGCGGCGGTTTTTCATTTTGTAATCCGAATTCTTTGTTTTTATGGTTTCTGACTATTTGCCTTTATTTGCGCGTAATCACGGATTTTTTGTTTTACGGAATCGTTTTCGCGGCCGTCAATCGGATTTAATCCTTGTTCGTACCGAAATCCGCGCTTCCGCCCGAGAAAAGGCTGACAAGCTGAAGGACGTAATACAAAAGCTCGAGAAGCGACAGGATTATGTCGTTTATATACTGAATATTATACAGCTTGAAAAGCTTTTTAATAAGTACGAGTTCCTCGTCGGTCGCCATTTTGTTTTCGGAAAGCATTCTGTACGCGCGTTCCTGAGCCTTCTTTTCGGTTTTGAGCGTAACGAGCGACAAAATAAGCGAAAATACGTAAAACGCAAGCGCTACGATAAGAAGTATAACCGTTACCGTTCCCGTGCCTTTAAAGAGGAAATAATCTATTACCGCGCCTATTATAACGAGCGGCAGAAACGCAATCGGTCCGAACGTAACAAACGGGAAAAGTCTGTTCCTCGTCTTCATATCCGGATCGTTTTCCTTATCCATAACGGCAAGAGCCGCCTTCTGACTTCCCATCGCGAGAGAAGTAAGGCTGTTTTTCTTATAAGTAAGTCTTCTGAGCCTTATTTTCTTGAAATAATGGCTGTAACTGTTTCCGAAAATAAGCGAGCCGGTAACTTTGATTTTTATATGTTGAAGTCCGTTGCGGTCGAGAAGTTCTCTTGCAGCTTCCGCGCCCGTGAGTCCGGCGGAATTCCTGCGTCTGTTGAATTTTACGTAAGAAATTCCGAGAATTATCGAAATGACTATGGAAACGCAGGCAACTACTCCGATGAGAATTCCGACTACGGCTATGGCAGCCTGAAGGGGCTGGTCCATATTCCTGAAAGCATCTAAAAACGCGCTTATTTCAGTGTCCGATTCAAGTAAAAGATTGCCGAACGGTATTTTCATTTTTTCTTCCTCCTCTATGTCTGACGAATTTGTGTTTAATGGATTTCCAACTTACTTAACGAACGGCGAGCTGTCGGTTATCGTCTTGCCCTTATAAATAACACCTTCGTCCACCCTGACTTCGTAGGGAAGCTTGAATTCCACGAAAAATCTGAGTCCGTCGCCTGTGATTTTAAGACTGTCGACGCCCTCCGCGTCTTCTCTCGCGCGAAAATACATTGCCGTATAGGTCTTACCTTCATAAACGACGGTGAAATCGGTCTTTTCAATCGGAATAACGTCCGTGCTCTCGTCCGTTCTGACGAGCATAACTTCTATTTTATAAATAGTATAACTTGCGTCTCAGCCTTCGTCAGGCATATCGACGTAGCTGTATTTTCCTACGTAAGCAAGGATTTCGGCCTTGTTTTCCTCCGTCGGACAACCCGCAAGACAAAGAAGCGCGGTAAGGCACACGAGCGCGGTAAGTACGACCGCAATTGTTTTTCTTTTCATAATCTTTCTCCTTCGAAGCGGAATATTATTCCCCCGCTTCTTTTTTAAGATATCGCAAACGCTCGATTTTTTAGCGTTCCGACCTCGTTTGCCTATTTATACGAACAATAATCCCTTCGGTACAGCCGAGAAAAATAAATTCCGGAACTGTTTTTTCGGTTTATTCTCCCGAAAATCCGCATACAAAAAGTCTCTTTTTCAGAGACTTTTTTATCATTTTTTATTCGCGGCTTTTTCTTCGGCAGCTTTTGCGTCGGCAATCGCGTCGAGCTTCTTATTTCTGAAATAAAGCGCGATATCCACGCCGATTTCACAGAAATTCAGTATGTAAAAGAAGAATCCGAGGAAAAAGAGAAAACCGCTGCTTCCCGCCGAAAGCTGAAGAATCTTTCTGACTATGCCGAAAGCGTAGCCGATAAACAGGAAAACTTCAAAAAACAGACTTTTTCCCTTTGCAGTGCGGGACACGAGAGATTTGCGGATTGCAAGCGGCCAGGACAGACCGAAACAAAATATAGTCAGGGCTTCGAGAAGGTCAATCATTTTTTAACTCCTTTTTCGTTTGAGGCAAATCTTGTTTTTGCCTCGTTTTTATCGTGTTTACGTATGTTCGTTTGCAGGACGTTCAATCCGGATATCCGTCGGATTGCAGAACTTTTCTCGTATAATCGGGAAGAAGCACAGGCGAAACTTCCTTTCCGCAGAGTCCGCAGGAACGTCGGAGTTCCTCGAATTCGCGGACGTGTCCGAGCGATAAATCTCCCGAAGATGGCGAAACTTCCGACCTTTCCGCAGCCGCTTTTCCCGCGGTTCTTCCGAAAACGATTATGTCGAGAAGAGAGTTCCCCATAAGACGATTCCTTCCGTGAATTCCGCCCACGACTTCTCCCGCCGCAAAAAGATTTTCAACCTGTACCGAGCCGCCGGAAACGTCGATATCTATGCCGCCGTTCTGATAATGCAGAGTCGGATACACGAGAATAGGCTCCGTTCTGATGTCTATTCCGCAGTTTTTGAACATTCTGAGCATTGCGGGAATGTGCCTTTCTATCGTACCTTCGCCCGAAATAGCCTCTATCATCGGAGTATCCAGCCACACCGCTTTTCCGTTACCCGTATCGACGCCTTTATTACGCTCGGTACATTCGCGGATAATCGAAGCCGCCGCAACGTCGCGGGTTTCGAGAGGATGCATAAAGACCTCTCCGTCCGCGTTTACGAGCTTTGCGCCGAGCGAACGGACCTTTTCGGTTACGAGCGCGCCGAAAGACTGTTGCGGATATGCGACTCCCGTCGGATGATACTGAAGCGTATCGGGATAAAGAAGCTTTGCGCCCGCCCGATAAGCAAGCACAAGTCCGTCCGCCGTAGCTCCGTAATGATTGGAGGTCGGGAATCCCTGATAGTGCATTCTTCCCGCTCCGCCCGTAGCGAGAATGACCGTTTTCGCCCTTATAACGAAGGTTTCTTCGGTTTCCATATTCATTAAAACCGCGCCTGCGGCTCTTCCCTCCGAGTCGAGAACAAGCTCTACGGCTGCAGTGAAATCCATAACGGGAATACCGAGATTATAAACCTCGTCCCGCAGAGTCCTCATAATCTCCGCGCCCGTATAATCCCTCGCAGCGTGCATTCTCTTCCTCGAGGTTCCTCCGCCGTGCGTGGTAATCATAGTTCCGTCTTCGGTTTTATCGAATTCCACTCCGAGATCGTTCAGCCATTTTATCGCTTCGGGAGCGTCGGTAACGAGCTTGCGGAGAAGTTCTCTCTTCGCCGCAAAATGTCCGCCTCCGAATGCGTCAAGAAAATGAATCGCGGGAGAATCGTTTGCCTTGTCGGCTGCCTGAATTCCTCCCTCGGCCATCATAGTGTTTGCGTCGCCCATACGAAGCTTGGTAACGACGGTAACGTCAGCTCCCGCTTTTTTCGCTTCGACAGCCGCTGCCGCTCCCGCTCCGCCTCCGCCGATAATCAGTACGTCGGTTTCTTTATATACTTTGCTTAAATCGATTTTATCGGGATCTATACGGCTTCCCGCCTGAAGCAGCGCGCAAAGCTCCGAGGGAACGGATTCTCCTTTATTCGGACCGATAAGAAGCTTTTCGAATTTGTCTTCCCTGTAATCGGGATGAAAGGCTCGGAGAAGCTTTTCTTTCTCGTCCGCGGTCATTCTCGTCGGCTCGAACGCAATATTCCTTTCTCTCGCGCCGCTGACGGCCAGAATCGACCGTCTGAACTCTTCGGGATACATATTTCTGCCTCCTATTTCTCTATATCTCGGTTTGCGTAAAGCTCTTTAAGCTCCGAAACGGACTTGCTCATAAGTTCGCTCATTATCTCGTCGTAATTGCCTTCGTTTATCTCGTCTATTCTTTCGAGAAGATGACGGCTTTCGGGCTGAAGATATCTTCCGTTGAGCCTCCTCGCAAGCATAGCTACCTGCGGATGGGATATTCCCGCCGGACAACGGGAACTGCAAAGTCCGCACATAACGCAGTCGAAAGATTCTTCGGCGCACTTATCGAATTCCCCGCGCTGAGCGTAGGCTATATACTGCATAACGTTAAGGGACTGCGGACAGTTTCTCGTACAGGCGTTACAGCCCACGCAGGCGTAAATCTCGGGATAAAGCTGCATCATAATCTGCGATGAAGGCTTTATCTTTTCGATATCGTAAACCTGCTTGACGAGCGGAAAGAAGGGCAACGTAGCTATATACATTTCGTCTTTTACGAGCGTCTGACAGGCAAGACAGGTCCGAAGCGTTCTGTCGCCCTTTATTCTGTAAATCGTCGCGCACGCTCCGCAGAAACCGTTTCTGCAGCCGCAGCCTCTTACGAGTCTGTAACCCGCGTATTCCATCGCGCTCATAACGGTCAGATTGTCGGGGACGGAGTATTTCTTGCCGAAAAGATATATGTTTACCGTATTCTGCATTGCTTTTCTCCTTTATCAGTATTCGTCGGGAAGCGTTTCGAGTTCGTCCATCCGGAAAACGGGACCGTCTTTACAGACGTATTTGCTTCCTATGTTGCAGCGGCCGCACTTGCCTATTCCGCACTTCATTCTGAGCTCCATCGTCGTATAAATCCGCTCGTCGGACAAGCCTGCGGCTCTCAGAGCCGAAAGCGTGAATTTAATCATAACGGGAGGTCCGCACACGATCGCTACGCAGCTCGGAGAAACTCCGATTTCCTTGACGTAATCGGGAACGAAACCTACGTGTCCGTCCCAATCGGGCTCGGCGCGGTCGATTGTGAGATGAACGTTAACGCCCGGTTTTCCCTTCCATTCTTTCGTTATCTCGTCGTAATCCACGAGATCTTTTCTGCTTCTCGCTCCGTAAATTACGTCTATTTTTCCGTATCTTTCGCGGAAGTGCAGACAATAGCTTATAACCGAGCGTAAAGGAGCTATACCTATTCCTCCGGCAACGAAAAGCAAATCCTTTCCCGAAAAATCGTCGTCCACGGGAAAGGGACGTCCGTAGGGGCCTCTTATCGTTATCGGCTGTCCCGCCTCCATAGAATGAAGACTGTCCGTCAGACAGCCGCAGCGTTTAATCGAAAAATCCGTAAATTCTTCGGTCGGCGAGCTGGTTATCGAAAACATAGCCTCTCCTACGCCGGGAATCGAAAGCATAGCGCATTGACCGGGCTTATGAACAAAAGGCTTTCCGCCGTCCGTGAGAACGACTCTGAAGGTTTTTACGTCGGGCGTATCGATCCTGATTGACTCTACGACGCCGACTTTTGGGATAAGAGCTTCGTTTTTTACGTTCATCGCTTCCTCCGCGGCTGCAATCGCCGATTCCCATTCCGATTCGGGAACAGGAAAGTCATTCTTTTCTTTCATCGCCGCATCCTCCGGACTTATCGTCGCTTCGTCCTCCGAGTTTTTTGATTACGGTAACTATGTTGAGCCTTGACGGACAGACGGAAACGCATCTTCCGCAACCTACGCAGGAAAACAGACCGTCGTTGTTTTCGGGATAATACACGAGCTTGTGCATAAATCTCTGACGGAAACGCTCTTTCTGCGTGAGTCTCGGCTGACCCGCGGACATTTTCGTGAAGTCGGAATACATACACGAATCCCAGCAGCGATAACGCTTTACTCCGTCGTTCGTTTTATAGTCCTTTATATCGTAGCACTGACAGGTCGGGCATACGAAGGTACACGCTCCGCAGCCCAGACAGCATTCCGAAAGCTCTTTCCATTCGGGACGGTCGAAAAAGACCTCGGTTTTTCCGCCGCCGAAGGCTTTTACGCTCAGCTTCGCAAGCGGAAGCCTTTTCATTCTCTCACCGATAAGTTCCTTCCGTGCGATAACTTCGCTTTCGTCGGCAGGCTCGGTATATCCGTTCGTAAGAGAAAGCAGTTTTTCGCCCTTTTCGGTTTTTGCTTCGATATAAAACGCGTCCGAGGTTTTTACGACTACGGCGTCGCCTTCCGCAGGCTCGGAAGGATCGATTCCGAACGTTCCGCAAAAACAGGTTTCGGTCGGTCTGTCGCAGGCAATAACGACTATTGTGCCTTTTTCTCTTTTGCGGGCGTAATAGGTATCCCGAGGCTCGCCGAGAAACACTCTGTCAAGAACGTCGAAACTCTTCGCGTCGCAGGCCTTTACTCCGAACAGAACGAAATCGCTTATTTCTTCTTCCGGCTCGATAATTTCTATATTCTTTGCGGACACCTTAAAGTCCATAAGATTTTCGCTCTGCGGAAAGAACAGATTCTTGGGACTTACGCGCGTGCGGGAATCCGAAAAGCGATCTCCGATTTTTCTTTCGCGAAAAATCGCGCCCGTCGGAGTTTCCGCGGGGATAAAAAGCTTATAAGCTCTTTCGACCGAATCGAAAAACGCGTCGAGTCTGTCTATGAAAATTTTACGCATCTCCGCCTCCTTTTCCCGAAAAATCGTTCGGCTCGATATCTCCGTAATCGAAATCAGTCAGCGGCGCGCGGCTCCCGACCGTTTCGCCCGCCCGATATTCTCCGTAAAATCCGTCTATATCCTTAATGAATTTACGGTTAAGCAGATGAAGCGGAATTCTCTGCGGACATACTCTCGAACATTCTCCGCAGTCGGTACATCTTCCCGCAACGTGAAAGGCTCTTATTATGTGAAAAAGCTTCTCTTCGAAGGGAGTCGAAGCCGCTTTGTTTTCAACGCCCGAAGCGGGATTGTCGAAAACGCATTTTTCGCAGGTGCAGGCGGGACAGACGTCTCTGCAAGCGTTGCATCTTATACATCTCGAAAGCTCGTTCTGCCAGAAGGCGTATCTTTCGTCGGCAGTCATCTTTTCGAGCCTTTTAACCTCGTCGAATCTTCCTCTTCCCTCGTCGTTTTTATCTTCGGTTTTTTCCGGCTCGGACTCGTTCGATTCAGGCCCGCTCCCGCCGCAAATCTCCATCTCTCCGTTCTCTCTTATAAGCTCGTCGAAAGCAACGTGTCCGCGAGACTTACAGTTCCTGCATCTTTCAGGCAGAACTTCTGCTCTCGGAAGCTTTATCTCTCCGTCGTAAAGAGTTTCCGCGACGACGAATTCTCCCTCTTCCCGCACCGAAATCAAGCCTTCGAACCGACTTCTGAGTTCCGTTCCGTCAAGCTTGCCGTGACAAGGAACTCCGAGAACGAAAACCTTTTCGCGGTCGAATTTATGCTCGGTAAGAAGCTGATTGAAACTGAAGGTATCGCACGGCTTCATTACGGCGAGAATTTTCCCGTCCTCGTTTATTCCGCGAAGCAGGAATTTAGAAAGATTCGCCGCGGAAAAACCGTCGAATACGAAATCCTTCATCTCCGATACGGAGCGAAAAACCGCGGGAGTCTCGTCATAATCGAATTCGCCCTTCCTCCAGCCGAAAACGCGCGTAACCGTCCCGTTTTCCAGAAGCTCGGAAGCTCTTTTTCTTACCGTTTCTCCGATTTCGCGCATCTCAGGTCCTCCAATCGTTTGTTTTCGCCGAGAGAAGCGACCTCCGCGGCAAAGGAATTCATGGTTTCTGCGAATTTAGCCCCTTCCGCAGCCGAAATCCACTCCACTCTCGTTCTCTGTCTTTCTATTCCGAGATAATCGAGCATCGAAAACAGAAGCGTCATTCTTCTTCGGGTATAGTAGTTCCCCGTAGTGTAATGACAATCCCCGGGGTGACAGCCGCAGATTATAACGCCGTCCGCGCCTCTTTCGAAAGCCTTTAAAACGAATATCGGATTTACCCGACAGGAACAGGGGACTTTGATTATTCTGACGTCCGCGGGATAAGACAGTCTGTTGCTTCCCGCAAGGTCGGCGCCTGCGTAGGAACACCAGTTACAGCAAAAAGCCACTATAAGCGGTCTGAATCCGTCTATTTGCATATAGCTTCCACCTCCGCAAGAATCTGTCGGTTACGGAATCCCGCCACGTCCATAGCTCCCGACGGACAGGCAACGCTGCACGCGCCGCAGCCCTGACATACGGCGGAATTGACTACGGCTACTCTTCTGAGCTTAACGGAACGATCCGGCATACGAAATTCTTTGTTTTCGTAGGTTATCGCTCCGTAAGGGCAGACTTTTTCGCACGAGCCGCAGCCGTTGCAGGCAAGTTCGTCCGCAAAAGCCACGCAGGGATTCCCTTTGAGCTTGTCCTTTACGAGAAGCCCGATGACCTTAGCCGCGCAAGCGCTCGCCTGAGATACGGTTTCGGGAATATCCTTCGGTCCCTGACAGGTGCCGGAAAGAAAAACTCCCGCCGTCGGACTTTCGACCGGTCTGAGCTTGGGATGAGCCTCGGTAAAAAAGTCGTTCGTATCCATACTCGCCGTAAGCATAGTCGCGAGCTTCCTTGCGGATTTATCGGGTTCTATCGCCGCGGCAAGCACTACCATATCCGCGTCTATGACTACCTGACGACCGAAAAGAAGGTCCGCTCCCCAAACCAGAAGCTTGCCATTGGCGGGAGCAACCTTTCCGACCGCGCCTTTTATATAATGCACGCCGTATTCTTCGACCGCTCTGCGGTAAAACTCGTCGAAATTCTTACCCGGAGTCCTCACGTCGATATAAAATACGTATACCTCCGTATCGGGATACTTGTCTCTGATCAACATAGCGTGCTTTGCCGTATACATACAGCATATCTTGGAACAGTATTCCTTACCTTTCCCCGCGTCCGCCGCGCATCTCGAACCTACGCACTGCACGAAAACTATCTTTTCGGGATGTTTTCCGTCCGACGGACGAAGCAGTTTTCCGCCCGTAGGTCCCGCCGCGTTCATAAGCCTTTCGAGTTCCAGAGAAGTTATTACGTCCCCGGAGTGAGAATACGCGTATTCTCCGAATTTTTCGAGCGATATAGGCTCGAAGCCGGTAGCGGCCACTATCGCGCCGTATTTTTCTTCGACGATCTCGTCTTTAGCCGTATAATCTATCGCTCCCGCCGCGCACACTTTCGAACAGATTCCGCATTTGCCGTTTTTAAGCATAAGACATTTCGTCGGGTCGATGGTCGCGATTTTCGGCACTGCCTGCGCAAAAGGAATATATACGGCTCTTCTCGTATCCATACCGAGATTGAACTCGTTGGGAATATTTTTCTGCGGACATTTTTCCGTACACAATCCGCAGCCCGTACATATATCCTCGCGGACGAATCGCGCCTTCTTTCTTATCGAAACGGTGAAATTCCCGACGAACCCTTTCACGGATTCTATTTCCGAATAGGAAAATATACGGATATTCCCATGTTGAGCGGCGTCAACCATTTTCGGCGTAAGAATACACGCCGCACAGTCGAGAGTAGGGAAGGTCTTATCGAGCTGAGCCATCTTCCCGCCTATCGTAGGTTTCTTTTCCACTATATCCACCGGAAATCCCGCTTCGGCTATGTCGAGAGCCGTCTGAATTCCTGCGATTCCTCCGCCGATAACGAGAGCTCGCTTGGTTACGGGAGTTTCCCCGGGAGTCAGGGGCGCGTTGAGATTGACCTTTGCGACAGCCGTTCTTCCGAGAACGATTGCCTTTTCCGTACCCTGATTTATATCTTTATGAACCCAGGAACACTGCTCGCGGATATTGGCTATCTCGACCATATAAGGATTTATGCCTGCCGACTGAGCGGTTTTGCGGAAAGTAGCCTCGTGCATTCTCGGCGAACACGAACAAACGACTATGCCCGTAAGAGCGTACTCCTTTACGGCGTCGCGGATAACGTTCTGTCCCGCTTCGGAACACATATACTGATAATCCGTACTAAAAACCACGCCCGATTCCTTTCCGAGCGCGTCGGCTACCGCTTTGACGTCTACTGTCCCCGCTATATTCGTTCCGCAATGACAGATAAAAACTCCTATTCTCTGCATCCGCTCTCTCCTTTATCTGCGATACTTCCTCAACGCGCACATAACTGCCTGCTGAGGCGTATCGTCGTCCGTAATCTCCGGCACGTCGTCCGGCGTCATACGGCTTCCGTCCTTTCTTCTCTGCGCAACGGCTCTTACCGCTTCGATAATCTTCCCCGGAGCGACTCCTCGCGGGCATTTTTCCACACAAGCCATACACGATACGCATTTATATATCGATTCCGACGCCAAAAGCCTTTCCATATCTCCCGTTTCGACCATATAGACGAATTCGTGCGGATGATATTCCATTTTGTCGTAACTCACGCAGGACGCCGAGCATTTTCCGCAAAGCATACACTTTCTCGGCGCGGCTCCGCTTATGATTATAACGTTTTCTCCGACGCGGGAATTCATATCGTTTCCTCCGTTACGCCCAAAGCCTCCGCCATAAGCTCGGTAAAATACAATACGGGAATATCCGTTCCGCTTTTAAGAAGATTATACCTGCACAGCGGACAAGCCGTTACTATGACCTCCGCTCCGTGGTTTTTCGCGTCGTTCGCAACCTCGCCGCTTCTTCCCCGCGCGGCTTTTTCGTCCTCCAAAACGAGATACGAACCGCAACATTCGTTTCTTTCGGGAAAATAAATCGGCTCTCCTCCGAGCGCGGAAACGAGATCTTCCATAACGGAAGGGTCTTCGGGATCGTCGAAAGCCATTATTTTACTCGGACGAAGCAACATACAGCCGTAATAGCAGGCGACCTTCTTTCCGTTCAAGGGCTTTCTGACCGCCTGACTTACCTTATCGAAGCCTATTCTTTTTACAAGCTCGAGAAAATGCAGAACTTCCGTTTCTCCGCGGTAAGAGGAAGGCTCTTTGTCGCCCTTGAGGTAAAGATTGACCTTCTCGCGGAATTCGGAATCCGTGCGGACAAGATGATTGGTCTGCTTCACGACGTTATGGCAGGCGGCGCACACCGTAATGAGCGGCGAACCGAAATCTCTTGCGGCTATAAGAGTTCTGACCGCGGGAAGCTTTGCGGCAATCTCGTCCTTTGCGGTAAACGCGCCTCCGCAGCACTGCCATTCGGGAATTTCGCATAATTCCGCGCCCAGAACCTCCGCCGATCTTCTCGCGCAGATATCGAATTTTGCGGCTTTGTTCCTGAGCGTACATCCGGGGAAATAAGCGTATTTCATTTTTGTCCTCCGTTTCAGATATCGAGACCGGAAATGACTCCTTTGAGAGTATTCGCGCTTATATGAAGCTTTTCAATCTCGCTCATCGTAAGCGGAACGTTGATTTTTCCTCTTATTCCGTCGTGTCCCGCGACGCAGAGCGTACTCAGACAAACGTCCTTGACTCCGTATTCGCCGTTCATCATCGTGGATACGGTAAGCGTAGTGTCTATTCCGCCGAGAAGACACTTGCAGATATGACAGACCGATACCGATACGGCAAAATAAGTCGCGCCCTTTCTCGAAATAACTCTTCCGCCCGATTTCTTCACGTACTGCTCGACTTCGGCAAGGTTCAGTTCCGGCGTAAGCGGCGAATGCGCGAGAACTCTCCTGCACTGCTCCACGGGTACTCCCGCGATATTCGCAACCGACCACGGAACAAACGAAGAATCGCCGTGTTCTCCGAATACGTAAGCGTGTACGTTGCTCTGATTTATGTTGTAATACTCCGCAAGCCGCGCTCTCAGACGCGCCGTATCCAGAATCGTTCCCGAACCTATTATATTCGCCGCGGGAAGTCCCGACCTCTTGAAAAACACGTACGTAAGAATATCCACGGGATTACTTACTATAACGTACTTTGCGTTCGGCGCGCGTCTCGTTATCTCGGGCAGAATGCTTTTGGTTATGTCTACGTTTATCTGCGCAAGCTCGAGCCTCGACTGACCGGCTTTTCTCGCGACTCCCGAAGCAAGTATAACTATGTCCGAGTCTTCCGCGTCGCGATAATCCCCCGCGTATACCGTACAGGGCTTACCGCAGAAAGGCACGCCCTGCCTGATATCGAGAGCTTCCCCGAGCGACCGCTGATTGTCTATATCGATCATAACTATTTCCGAGGCAAGTCCCATTACGGTAAGAGTATAAGCTATTGTGGAGCCGACGCTGCCGGTTCCTATTATGGATATCTTATTCATTTTTTGCACCTTCCGTTGCGGTTTTTTTTAATTGTAACACAAAGCCGAAGCCTTGTGAAATATACGATTTATATACCGTTATTATATAATCGATATAATGCGACCGATTAGGCTTTCCCGTTCGCGCTGCGGCACCTTCCCGCAACGTCTCCGCAGCCGAGCCGCGGATTCCGTTGCGACTTCCTGCCGCATACGCAAACGGATAAAAACCTTAGTTTTGCGTAAGATAAGCAATAATAAGAGCTATGGTATTTTTCATACCGTCCATATGAGTACGCTCCATACCGTGCGAAGCGTGAACGCCCGTACCGATAAGCGCGCCCTTTACGTCGTAACCCGCGCGAAGAGCCGCTCCCACGTCCGAACCGTAATGCGGATAAACGTCCGCCGCGTAGCTTATACCGTTCTTTTCCGCAAGAGTCATAAGCCTTCTCGTCATTTCGTAATCGTAAGGACCGGAACTGTCCTTCACGCATATCGAAACGTCGTATTCGGTGCAGGTAAGGTCAAGACCTATACAACCCATATCCACCGCAAGAAGCTCGGAAATTCCTTCGGGCAGCCAGCTTGCGCCGTGTCCGACCTCTTCGAATACGGTAAATATGACGTACGTGTCGAAATCGGGCTTTTCTCCTTTGTCGTAAAGGTATTTCATAGCCGTTAAAATAGCGGCAACGCTTGCTTTATCGTCAAGAAAACGGGATTTGACGTGTCCGCTTTCGGTAAACGTAGTCTTCGTGTCGAAACAAACGTAATCCCCACAGCTTATTCCGAGAGCCTTCAGGTCCTCGACCGTCTTTGCGTTGACGTCAAGTCTTATATACATATTTTCTTCGTCGCGTTTTCTCGTCGCGCTGTCGTCGTAAACGTGAACCGACGGACTTTTGGAAAGAATCGTTCCCGTGTATTCTCTTTCGTCGCGCGTAATGAGCGTACAGTATTCTCCGTCGAGCGTACAGAGATTCGGTCCTCCGATTTTGGTGAAGTTGACGCAGCCGTTCTTTCCGAGAGACCTGACCATAACGCCGAGCGTATCGCAGTGAGCCGCAAGCGCGACCGTCTTTTCGTGCGATTTTCCTTCGTAACGAAGAATAGCGCAACCCTTTCTCGTCATCGAGACTTCCGCGCCCTGAGCCTCCGCAAGCTCCTTTATAAGGGGCATTATTCTTTTATAGTAGCCGCTGGGGCTGTGTGTGTTCATTATGCGGAGAAGAGTCTGCTCGCAATAATCCCTGTAATCCTTAAGATCTGTCATTTTTTAGTTCTCCTGTCTATTTCGATAAGCCGAGCTTTTCTTTGATGATTTCCACGCTGTCCGTCTTTTCCCACGGATAATCGGGATTGCCGAAATGTCCGTTTTTAGCCGTCTGTTTATAGATAGGTCTTCTGAGACCGAGTTTCTCTATAATGGCTGCCGGACGCATATCGAACGTATCGCGGATAAGTTTCGTGATTTCGTCGTCGCTTATTATTCCCGTACCGTAGGTATTGACGGTAAGACTGACCGGATGAGCCACGCCTATCGCATAAGAGACCTGAAGCTCAACCTTGCGGCAGATTCCGGCGGCAACAAGATTCTTACAGATATATCTTGCCATATACGAAGCCGATCTGTCCACCTTGGTCGGGTCTTTTCCGGAAAAAGATCCGCCGCCGTGCGCGCAGTATCCGCCGTAAGTATCAACGATAAGCTTTCTTCCGGTAAGTCCGCTGTCCGCCATAGGTCCGCCGAGTACGAATTTACCGGTAGGATTCACGTAATAAATCGTCTTTTCGTCGAGATATCCCTCGGGAATAACCGGCTTTATGACCTCGCGGATAATATCCTCTCTTATCTTCTCCTGCGAAACCTCGGGAGCGTGCTGAGCCGAAACCACTATCGTATCCACTCTTACGGGCTTATCGCCGTCGTATTCCACCGTGACCTGACTCTTTCCGTCCGGTCTGAGATAATCGAGAATTCCCTGTTTTCTTACTTCGGTGAGCCTTTTCGTAAGTTTATGCGCAAGCGTTATCGGAAGCGGCATATATTCCGGCGTTTCGTCGCACGCGAATCCGAACATCATTCCCTGATCGCCCGCTCCGAACTGATCGAATCTGTCGCCACCGTGCTTTTTTTCGAGCGAAGCGTCCACTCCGAGAGCTATATCCGCGCTCTGGTCGTGAATCGCCGTCAATACTCCGCACGTGGACGCGTCGAATCCGAACTTGGCTCTGTTATATCCGATTTCGTCGATAGTCTTTCTGACTATGCTCTGAATGTCTACGTAGCAGTGCGTGGTTATTTCGCCCATAACCAGAACGAGTCCCGTACAAGCGCAGGTTTCGCAGCCCACTCTCGCTTCGGGATCCTTTTCGAGAATCGCGTCGAGTACGGCATCGCTTATCTGGTCGCACATCTTATCGGGATGACCTTCGGTTACGCTTTCGGACGTAAAAAGTCTTCTTTCTTTTTTCTTTTCTTCGCAGCAATCCTTAACCGCCGCATTTTCTTTTTCGTTTTTCATAATCAACCTCCGTGAATAGATCCTTTCAAAGGCTTTTCTCCGCAAAAAACCGCACAAAAAAAGCCTTTGCAACGCAAAGACTCCACTCAGGCCATATCTCAAAGTCTCTGCTTTGCGGAAATTAGCACCTCTGCTTCGAGCCGGTTGCTGTGTCTTCTTCGGGTCCGTCCCTCCGACACTCTTTATGGCCGATTAATGATACCACTTTCCCATCGTCCTGTCAAGAGTTTTACGGGCGCCCGCGGAAAATCTTCTTCTCCGTCAATCGTCGGATTCCTCTCTGAAATGTTCGTAAACGGCGGCTGCGGCTTTTTCGTTCATTCCGGGCGTATCCGCAAGCTCGCCGAGCGACGCGTCCGCAATTGCGTCGAGCGACCTGAATTTCCGGATAAGCGCTGACTGCCTCTTTTTTCCTATCCCCGGAATCGAATCGAGTTCGCTGACGAGAAGATTTTTCCCATGAAGGCTTCTGAAATAGGTAATTGCGAAACGATGCGCCTCGTCGCGGATATTTATAAGCAGATTAAGTCCTACGGAATTGCGGGGAAGAATAATCGGCTCGGGATTGTCCGGAACGAAAACCCATTCCTCCCGCTTCGCAAGAGAAACTATCGGAACGCTGACTTCCGCTTCGTTCATAGCGTCCACGGCGAACCCGAGCTGACCTTTTCCTCCGTCGATAACGATAAGGTCGGGAGCCGCTCCGAATCTCTCGTCGCCCGATTTCATCCGCATAAATCTTCGGTAAAGCGTCTCTCTCATACTCCTGAAGTCGTCCGCGCCCTCGACGGTTTTTATCCGGAATCTCCTGTAACTCTTTCTGTCGGGAAGTCCGTCGGTAAATACCGTCATCGACGCAACCTTATCCACGCCGCTGACGTTGCTTATGTCGTAGCATTCCATACGTCTCGGAAGTCTCGGAAGCGATAAGGCGGCTTTGAGATGCTCCATAGCTCCGACCGTGGAATTGAATTCCCTGTCGATTTTTGTCTGATTCTTGTCCAGATAAACTCTCGCGTTTTCCTCCGCCATAAGAATAAGCCTGTGTTTTTCTCCCCGCGCGGGCTTCGTTATTTTAATGTTCCTTCCCCTTCGTGCCGAAAGAGATTCTGCGAGAGCCTCCGAATCGGGCAAAGTCGTATTGACGTAAATATCCCGCGTATCGAGATTGGTAACGCCGTAAAAGGTGCTTAAAAAACCCGAAAGACTGTCTTCGCAGGTAAGAGAAGCGTCTTCGAGTCCGAAATTATCGCCGCCGAGAAGTCTTCCTTTTCTTACGATAAGCTGAGAAACGACCGTCGATATTCCGTTTGTGGCAACCGCAAAGAAATCTCCGTCGAAATCGTCGCCCGTATTTACGAGTCGGGTTTCCTTCATTTTTTCGATAACCGAAAGCTGCCGCTTGCATTCGAGAGCCTGCTCGTAACGCTCGGCTTCGGATTCCTTCAGCATTTTTTCGGTAATCAGTTTCCTTATCTCCGAAAAATCTCCCGAAAGAAACTCCGACGCACGGTCTATCCTTTCGCGATACTGCTCCTGCGTAACCTTTCCGACGCACGGCGCGCAGCAAACGTCTATATCCGCGTTAAGACACGGTCTGAAACCGTCGGGAAGCCTGGAAAAGTCGTATTTGCACGTAGCCGTCTGAAATACCTCCAGAATGCGGAACATATCCCTGACGCTCCCGCCCATTATAGGCCCGAAATACTTCGAGCCGTCTTTAACGGGCTTGCGAGTCATAGTTATCCTCGGGTAATCGCTCTTCACGTCTATTTTGAGATAAGGATACTGCTTGTCGTCTTTTAAAAGAATATTATACGGCGGTTTGTGCTTCTTTATGAGATTGTTTTCGAGAGACAGCGCGTCGGTCTCGCTCTCCGTTACTATATAACGGAAATCGACTATCTTTTCAACCATTCTCGCGACCTTGACGGGACGGCTTGCGGACGCGAAAAAGTACTGCCTGACGCGATTTTTAAGATTCTTGGCCTTTCCGACGTAAATCACGTTTCCGTCTTCGTCAAGCATTATATAACACCCCGGATTTTCCGGAAGATTCTTTATCTTTTCCTCCAAAGTCAGCATTTTTTCGCTCTCTTTCCGCCCTCTTAAGCCTTTTTATCCGTCCGTTTTCGGTCGCTTTTTGTTTATAATTATAACGTTTATTTGTTTTTATACGATATCCGCTTATTCGCTTTTATACTCGTCGCTTCTTCTATCCGAGAGCACCGACGAGCATTCCGATTACGTCCTTTTCCGGCTGCGAAGAAAGGTCGAGCTTTTTGAGGTCTTCGGCGTTTTTTCCGCGCAGTTTGTTTTCCAGCGGCACGAGCCCGTCGGGAATAAGACTGTCGGTAAAAATAACCGCGTCCTCTATTCTTCCGTCCGAAAGAGTGAAAACGACCTCCGCTCCTCCCCAGTCGAAACGGGATTTAACGGTTTTCGCGTCCTTTACCGACCGTCCGTAAAGCCATTCGTCCGAAGCGAGAAATTCCGCAAGCTCTTTTATAGCGTTTTCGTCGAGTTCTTCCTTTCTTATAAGCTCTCTTTCCGCTCCGTATTCCTTTTCGGCGGCTTCGATTACCGCTTCGGAAAGGGCTTTACGCGTCATATCCGGACAAAGCTCCCTGAGATTGACTACGCGGCTTTTAACGCTCCTGACGCCCTTTCCCGCAAGCTTGGCCGCGTCGACGTTAAGGCATTCGGACATCCTTTCGGTATCGGTGGAAATAAGAAGAGTTCCGTGGTGCATACCTTTTTCTTCGGCGTGAAGATAAGCGTTTCCCGAAAACTTTCTTCCGTCGACGGTAAGGTCGTTTCTTCCGTTTTTTTCGCCCCGAAGTCCGAAGGATTCTATCGCGGCGAGAATTACCGAAGCCTGACGGGATTCGTCGTAAATATCGTTTCTTGCGGTAAAGGTGAAATTGACGTTGTTTACGTCGTGATAAACCGCTCCTCCGCCCGTAAATCTTCTCGAAAGCCTTCCTCCGCCCGCCGTAAGCGCACCGAGATTGACTTCCGCGAAGGCATTCTGATTCTTTCCGATAACGACGGTGTTGTCGTTACTCCAGAGAAAAACGAGCATTTCGTCCGGTTTTACGGTGTCGAAAAGGTATTTTTCCGTTGCTATATTGTAATAAACGTCGCTACTTTCCGATAAATAAACTCTGAGTTTCATTCGTTGGTTTTTCCTTTCGTAGATTTCTTGTTTTTTATGATTTTCCCGCAGGACGGACAAATTTCCCCTAATACGCAGTTCCCGCAGTCGGGATTCAGAGCCTTGCAGACGTATCTCCCGTGAAGAAGGATAAGATGATGAGCGTCCGCCCATAATTCGGGACTTATTTTTTCCCGAAGCTGCATTTCCGTCCCGAAAACGTCCTTTGCCGAAGAAAGTCCGAGCCTTCCCGAAACCCTGAAAACGTGCGTATCCACGGCTATCGCGGGTTTCCCGAATCCGACCGCCGTGATAACGTTAGCCGTCTTTCTTCCTATCCCGGGAAGACTTTCGAGAGCTTCGAAATCCTCGGGAATATTCCCGCCGTATTTTTCGACTATCACGCGGCTCGTTTCGTAAATATGCTTCGCTTTGGTTTTATAGAATCCGCAGGGTTTTATTATTTCCGCGATTGCCTCTTCTCCGAGACTAACCATAGCTTCGGGCGTTCCCGCCCTACCGAAAAGCTCGGGCGTCACGGAATTCACCCTCCTGTCCGTGCATTGCGCCGATAAAATGACCGCTACCGCAAGCTGATAAACGCTCCCGAATTTCAATTCGCTTTTCGGCTCGGGGAATTCCTCCCGCAGCAGTTTCAGAATCTTTTCCGTTCTTTCGTCCATAAGCGGATTATTCTTCCTCGCCGCACACGGGTACGGTCCTTAAAATATCTCCTTCACCGACGGGAAGAGCGCATTTTATCCATAATTTCTGCTGCACGAGCTTGGCGTCGTCCACGGGATTGCCCGCTTCGTCGGTCATTTCCGAAACGACGAATCTTTTGTCGAAAGCCTCTCCCGCGGAAAGAACCTCCAACTCGTCGCCCGCTCTGAAACGATTCCTCATCTCGACGAGAATTCGGTCGTCCTTTCTTCCGAGGACGATTGCCGCAAAGACGCTTTCCGCAACCGCGCGGCTGCTTTCGTAATACTGACGCCCGGTTGTATCTTCGTAATAAAATCCCGTCGTATATTTTCTGTGCGCGGCTTTATACAGTTCCGCGACGAGTCTTTCGTCCGTGCTGAAATCCTCGGTTTTTGCCGAGGGATTGTCTTTCCTCCACGCATAATAGTCGTCCGCCGCGCGACGGTAAGCGTTCACAACCGTCCCGACGTAGAAGGGAGACTTCATTCTTCCTTCGATTTTGAGGCTGTCCACTCCGCATTCGCAAAGCTCGGCGATATGCTCTATCATATTGAGGTCCTTGCTGTTCATAATATACGTGCCTCTTCCGTCCTCCTGAAGAATAAGAGGCTGATCGGGCTTGTCGGCTTCCGTTATCTGCCACGCCCAGCGGCACGCCTGAACGCATTGACCTCGGTTTCCTCCCCTGTGCGTAAGAAAATCCGACATAAGGCATCTTCCCGAATAACTTATACACATCGCTCCGTGAACGAAGGCTTCGGTTTCCACGCCGAGAGAGTGCGCGGCTTTGGTTATCTCCGTAAGGTCGGACAGAGAAGCTTCGCGCGCGAGAACTATCCTCCCGACTCCCTGTTTTGCCCAGAATCTCACGGCCGCGGAATTGGTCGTACTTGCCTGAGTCGAAAGATGAATCGTAAGTCCCGGCGCATATTCGTGAATAAGCTCGATTATCCCGGGATCGCTGACGAGTACCGCGTCGACGCCCGTTTCCTCGAGATCTTCGAGATACCGGGGAAGATAGGGAATATCGCTTTCTTTCGCATAGATATTTACCGTAACGTAAACCTTTACTCCTCTTTCGTGACAGAAAGCAACGGCTTGTTTCATCTCTTCGGAGTCGAAATTCCCCGCAAAAGCGCGCAGCCCGAAGCTCTTTCCCGCAAGATAAACGGCGTTCGCTCCGAAACGGACAGCCGTTTTAAGTTTTTCAAAATCGCCGGCAGGCGCAAGTATTTCAACCGCCATAGCTCATCTCCGTAAAAGCATTCAAAAAAGCGGAAAGACTTCTCCCCGCTTTCAACGGAAAATTCCCTCTCCGTTCATACCGGTCCCTACGGAAATACCTTTCCGCTTAACCGAAAAACGCCTGCGGGATATCCGCAGGCGCAAAATTCATTCCTGTCAGTTTCCTTCGGGAACGAGCGGCTCGAGAACCGCTCTCAAGGTCATGTTTCTCGTAACGATACCGGTCGCGAAATCGAATCTTTCGTAAACCACTCCGTCTTCCGTTTCAACCGCGTATTCCCAACCGACAATCTTCACTCCGTCGGGAACGAATCCGACTACTATATCCGTAGGATCCATCGGAGCGGCTCCTTCCTTGACGAGCTGAGCGTGAACCAGAACGCCTTCGATCGTAAACGCGACCTTATAATAGATACCGTCGGCGTAATCCGCATAAACGTTAAGATAAGCGTTGCCGAAAGCGTCGTAAGAAATAGCCGAATCGTAAACCCACTGAATAAAGGTCTTTCCTTCAACGAGCGGAGCCTCGGGCTCCATCGGGACTTCGCCGTAACGATTTACTTTTCTCGTAAGCTCGTTGCCGTTAATATCGTGGTAAATATAAAGAACCTCGATACCCCGATATCTTGCGCGGAAAACGGTGTCGCCGGTAATATTTCCGAGGTCGCCGCCTACCCATTCCACAAACTCGTACATTGCAACGAGCGGAGGCTCCGGAGCCGCAACGCTGCTTCCGTATTCGACGTTTTCGATTTTGTCGATAACGCTGCCGTCCTTACCTATAAACGTAACGGTATATTTTTCCCATTCGTATTCGGCTTCGTATTTAACGAGCTTTCCGTCGTTCTCAACCGAAACGAGCTTCCAGCTCTTGAAATTCATATGTTCTGCGACGGGCTTTTCGATACTGCCGAGGTCGAACGCGTCGTATCTTATCTGTTCGTAAGTCTTGACGCTCTCTCCGCTCGCGAAGGTTCCGTCAACCGCGTCGAAAACATAATCCGCGTATTCCGCGACGATCGTGCCTCTGACAACGATATCTTCGGTTATGCAGGAGAAATCGATATCCCAGATAGCGATCATACCTTCGCCGAGGTCCTCGGGAGGAACGGCCGCTTCGCCCTTTCTGACTATCTGACGGCTGATTTCGTTTCCGTCCTTATCGGTGAAGATAACGAGGAAGCTGGTATATTCCTTTCTCGTTGCGCTTTCGTCGATAACGGGATTGACTTTCATATCGGAAACGACGTCGCTCGTAGCCTTATCCCAACCGGTCTGCTTATAATAAACGATACAGGTTTTTCCGCTCGGTTCGGTAACCTCCGTCTGCGTTTCGCCGGGCATATCGCAGATCACGCCTCTGTGACGCTGAACGGTAAAGGTTTTATAAACCGAGCCGTCGACTTTCAAAAACTCGATGTCGTAGTAAACGGCAGCCCATTCCTGTTGGGCGCAGCCGCATATAACGACCGTGCATACCGCAAGAAGAAGCAACAAAACAAGAGATTTTCTATTCTTCATAGTATACTCCTTTGGGGCAAAGATACCTACCCTTATAGTACTGTAGACATTCTATCATACTTTTCCGCAAAATACAAGCGTTTTTCACGCCTTTTTCCGAACAGAAGCCTTCGGACTGCGTCAAAGGCGAAAAAAAAGTTGCGTTAGTCGCTGAAAACGCTTGTAATCCGCCGCAAAATATGGTATAATAGTACGCGCAGACGGGGAGCGGGCGATTAAATTCGTTGGCTATTCCGCCGAACACGAACCGCGCGGACGGAGACGGATTCCGCACGGCGAAAATACGGACGATTAACTCAGCTGGGAGAGTGTCTTCTTGACGTGGAGAAAGTCACAGGTTCGAGTCCTGTATCGTCCACCACTTGGAACCGCGGTCGAACCCGTGGTTCCTTTTCATTTGTACAAACGGTGTCGCGGGGATTATCTCAAGACTAAAAAGTACGAAAAGATAATCTCCTACGACTGGCTGACAAAGCCACGCGAAAACGGCAAGTTTGTGAAGAAAAAGCAATTACGGTTGCGACAGCGGCAACACAACATAAAACAATTTAAGGCGATAGAACGTTAATTCTACCGCCTTTTTGTGTGTCCGATATAAGTTCCTTCACTACGTCCGAAAATCAAAATACGAGCGATTTACGTTATAACTAAAAACGTTACTTTTTTCGCTGTATTTAAAAACGCGCAAAGCGAGTTATGCACGATAACCTATTCGACGAGCGGTACCGCCGTCAGAGAGACTAAGATTAAAAAAGGCGAAGCCATAGGCTCTTTGCCGTTTACCGATAAGCGCGGTTATTCGTTTTCTGGCTGGTTTTTCGACGAAGCGCTGACAAATCCCGTTTTTACCGAAGACGTTATAACGCGTGACGTAACTTTGTACGCCGGGTTTGAAGATCAAGACATCGATTCCGTTTTGCCGGAATACACCGAACTGAGCATAAGCACCGCCGTCGTAAATTATGCGGTCAAATTTATAAGTGATGAAGAAATCGACGAAAGAAGCGTCGGCACTTTTATTTCCGTTACGGCGCTATACGGCGAATTGCCCAAAACGGAAGTAATATCGCACGGGGAAGGCAAATACTCGCTTAATCCCATAGGCGGATACAAAAACGGCGGAGTTTACAAAATCGTATTAACCGACGACAGAGTAAGTTTTGTAGATCTCGAAATATCGCACGGCAACGATTTTACCGACGACGGAGAGATAAAAACCGTTTATTTGTCGTTGGAAACAGGCGAAGAAGAACAGGTGTCGGTTAAAAACGGTGTAATCGAACTTAGCGGGGATTCCGTTACCTTTTCGGATAGCAACAAGTTTATCGTATCAAAAGCAATTTACGATAAACTTCCGTTCGACGGAGATTCCGTCGTGTATATAACGGGCGACGAAGACCATTATATAAAAATTACAGGTACGACGAAAGTCGGCGATAATTACGAACTTTCGTTTGTGGGCTGTGACGATATTGACGAGGTCTACGAAGACTTTAACATTAACGTAAGCGACGTTTCCGTGGTAAACGAAAAAACGACACCGGAAAACCAATCCGAAACCAACGGCGAACTTGCCGAAATCGAGAGAAAACTGTATAACAGCAAAGGTACGGAAGCGATCACCGCAATGCTTGCAAACGCATTTAATACGTCGCCCACATTGCAGTCTCTTACGAGCAGCAAAAATCCTTACAGAGACAACATCACCGACGTAGACGGCAAAACGTTTACAGTAAAAGGTCTGTTGGAAGACTTACAAATCAAAGTTACTCTCGGCACCGCAAAAAACAGTAATTTTAACGGAATAGGCATTTCTCCGTTCGACGACACGCGCTGGTCGATGCTGGTAATACAATTTGAGTACGAAACGGACATAAAAAACAAGGTCAAATTGGAAGCCACTATTACTATAACTCAATATCTTTACGTGGGGCTTGCCTCGAGCGCAAACAAGTCTACGGGCGACTTCAAAGCGGAAATTACTCCGTATTCGCAGACAGACATTGACTTTCGGATTCTCGTTTGCTCCATAAGCAAAGAGGACGACGCCGATAAAGACAAAAAAAGAAGAAAAGAAAGATATCTCTGTCGAAATAGAAAATCTCACGAGCGGGAAAGGCGACGCCTCCAACATAATAAAAGACGTTCAGGACATGTTGGAGAACAAGGGGGACGCGATTGAGTTGTGCAAAGTGCCCATGTTTTCGGCGGCGTATACCGTAGGCGGAGTAATTTCAATCAACGTCGATTTAAACTTCGTAATCAAAGTGTCTTTCGCGGCAGGCGTAAAAATAGAAGCGACTTTGCTTGAAGCCACCACTATCGGCGTAACCGGCAACTACAAAACAAAGACGGTTGACTGTTACAGAAGATCTGCAATGGGCTCTGACAGATACATATTCGACTTTTACGCCTACGGATATCTCGATGTGAAAGCCGGCATCGAAGTCGGCGCTTATGCCGATTTGTACGGATACCTGCACTACCACGCGGAAGAAAGACGTATGTTCAAAGCGACACCAACGGAAGACATTTCCAGACGTTAGAAGGCGGATTGTACTTTGAATCGGGTATTTATCTCGAACTCAAAGCGTTCGTAGGGGTAGACAGAAAGGAATGGGGCGTAAGCAAGGAATTCAAGTTCAAACTGGTGGAAGCCGGCGACAAGTATCTGTACGTCGAAGCCTGTGAAACGCCGATTTAACGATTGTATTTAACGAAAACGATGAAAATTCCGTAAATTTGAAAGATCTTATCCCCGCTGAAGGCAAGTTTATGGATATAACGACGGGCAAAATCGAAATCCGCGTTATTCCATCTAAAAACATCAAGTTGATTTCCAACACCAATTTGTTCAAAGTCGACAACGACAAAAAACTTCTCGCTGCCAACTTGGACAAGATAGGAAGATTTTTTCCCTATTTGAAAAAGTTTTTTAAGATTTTTCTTTGTTGTAAGTAAAGCATAACCTTGAAATGTGCAACTTTTCTTCACATATAAAAATCTTTCTCAAAAAATTTCTCTGTCGTTTGAAAAAAATTTTTATCTGTCTCGCAACGTTTTTCGCATTTATTCTAAAAGTCAAACTCGCAAGTTCTTTGCGACTTCGAAAAAGTTTTACAAGAAAATTTTACAATGCGATTTTACCGAATACCGGAACATCGGCGTGACGAAAATGTACTTATTTGTGATGTCGCGTAACCTTGACGTAGCCACAATGTGATCGCCACGTAACTTTGCTGTGATGTTTTTCGTTGCAAGAAAAGCATACACAAAACAAAAAACGAATGTAACATACTTTACAAAGAACTTTGGGATATAAGAGTGGACTTTCAGCACAAAAGCGGATTGTTCCCATACTAAAAAATACTTCCCGAACCATTTCGAGCAACAAAAAAGCCGTTCGATTTCGATAAGAAAAACCGAACGGCAGGAAAATATATTTACAAAAGAAAACCACTGATTACAAAAAATCGTCAAAATTCGCCATAACTCATACTAAAAAATATTGATTTTCTACTTAAACTCGCTTGAAAAAGTTTTCGATTCGGTGTATAATGCTTGTAAATCATAGAGGAGATGCCATATGCTGAAAAGAAAAATAGAACAAGCGTTGACAGATTGGAAAAACACTCCGAACCACAGTCCGCTTATTATTAAGGGCTGTCGTCAATGCGGAAAAACATATTCCGTGCGTGATTTCGCCAAAAAGAACTATAAACACGAGGTATATCTCAACTTTTTCAAAAACCCGTCGTATATCTCTATTTTTGACGGTTCACTCGAAATTGACAACCTCATAATGATGATGTCTGCATTGCTTGGTCCGAGTGCCGTTTTTAAGCCGGGTGAAACGGTCATAATTCTTGACGAAATTCAAGATTGCCCCGAAGCAAGAACGGCATTAAAGTTTTTCCGAGAAGACGGCAGGTTCGACGTTATCGGAACAGGCTCTTTACTCGGCGTAAAAGGATACGGCAAGCAGCCTAAATCAATTCCGGTCGGTTCTGAAACCGTAATAGAAATGCACCCCCTCGATTTCGAAGAATTTTTGTGGGCAAACGGGATTACACCCCAAGTAATAGATATGTTGAAGAAATGCTTTGACGAAGAAAAACCCGTTCCCGAAGCATTGCATGAAAAAATGCGGCAGCTGATACTTCAATACACTGTTGTCGGCGGTATGCCCGAAGTTGTAGACACCTTTGTAAAAACAAAACAAATGAACAGCGTTTTGGCTTTGCAACGCGATATTGTCCGTTCATACGAAGACGATATGGTAAAATATGCCGACGATAAAGATAAACCCTTGATAAAGGAATGTTTTCAATCAATTCCGAAACAACTCAGCAAAGAAAACAAAAAATTTCAATACTCAGTTGTAAAAAAAGGCGGTACGGCATCGAAATTTCAAGGAAGTATACAGTGGATAGAGGACGCGGGAATTATTGCACGGTGCTACAACCTTGATTTGCCTGAACTTCCGTTGGACGGCAATGCTATCGACGATATTTTTAAAGTATATATGCAAGATACGGGATTGTTTGTCAGTACGCTTGAAGACGGCACGCAGTTCGATATTCTTCAAGGTAATCTTTACGGATACAAAGGTGCGATTTTTGAAAATCTTATGGCGGATATTTTCACCAAAATGGGACGAAAACTATACTACTACCACAAGGATTCCGGGCTTGAAATAGATTTTGTAATAAGGTATAAGAGTGGCGCAACTCTAATCGAAGTCAAGGCAACCACCGGGAATACAAAAAGCACGAAAACAATTCTCGCTCATCCCGAAAAATACCATGTCGCAGGTGCAATAAAACTCGGCGATTATAATGTGGGCAGAAACGAGAAAATGTTAACAATCCCCATTTATATGGGATTTTTACTGAATGAATTTTAACAAAAGAACATATACGTTATTATTTTTCGGTGACTTCGTTCTCGGCGGACAGGAAACGGCAAAGGTTGCTCGACTTTATAGACGAACTCTTAAAAGGCGACGTCAACGACAAGGACTATCAAAAGCAAATTATAGATCACCTTGTAAGCCAAGTATTCGTCGGCGATGACGATACCGTTGTATATTTCAATATCCGCGGCGGCAAAAATACAGAGCAAATTACACTAAACGATACAAAAGAAACAATAGAAAACAACATCAAAGGTGTTCGAACGCTGACGTCGCCTCTCCACCGCATCATAACCGCGTGTTCGAGCGCGGTTCTTTTTTTACTTTTTTATTTAATATGTCGTTAACGTGTTGCAATTTTAAAAAATATATGATATACTACCGACATAGGTGTGTGTTGTCTGTTTTTTGACGCATTCCGAAAAACAACGGAATCCGATATCCAAGGTGATTTATTATGAGTAAATTTAAAAAGCTTGCGATGTTTTTCTCTTTCATATTCGTGTTTTGTATAAGCGCCGTTCTTGCCGGATGTGGAATCGGACTGCGCCTTTATGAAAGCGAATATTTTATTTATATACAGTCGGTTACGACAGCAACGATGCCGGAATTCTGGGACTAACAGATAAAGGCAGAGAGCAAGAATATTTGGTTATCCCCGAAACAATCGACGGTAATAAAGTAACGAATATTCATTATAGCGAAATTGCAACAAAAAAGTTAAAAAAAGATACGGAGACACAAAAAACTCGGGGTTTCGAAGCGATTGTCTGAAAAAAGTTTTTATCGTGCCGACGGCTAAAGTATACAACGGTGATTCGTTTTTTGATTTGGCAACGGACCTTTCGGTAATTTTACATATCAAATGATACGTATATTCAAGAAAATATAAATCATTATTTTTATTATTATACAAACGTTAACGATGCCTCTTCTTTTACAGCGGCGATAAGAAATCATAAGGCAAACGTATCGTATTTTTACAATTACGGTGACTCGCCGAACGACGGGTATTATCGGATAGATAATTACGGATACGGCGAAACGATAAAATACGTTCCTCAAAATCCTTTGCGGAATGGTTATGTTTTTTACGGATGGTACAAAGAACCGGAATGTGTTAATCTGTGGGATTTCGAGATCGACAGGCTTCCCGAAGCACAATACGACGAAGAAGGTACGGAAACTTATCAGGAAACGAAGCTTTACGCCAAGTGGATTAAAAATTAAGGCTCGATTTATAGAAAAACGTTATTCGGGAGAATTATCGTGTTTCGGAGCTTTGCGGACGTCTTTTTTCTCCTATTGACTTTTTCCGTGAAAAATGTTTAAATGACTAACGGATTCGGCTGAAACCGCGCCGCGTCGAGTCATAACCGCAGCTCGCGAAAACGGTTATGCAATCATTTATAACGGAAGGAGGCTTTTATGTTTGAGAACGTGAAAAAGAATTTCGGCTTCGACTGTATGAGATTGCCGATGAAAGAAAACGAAGTGGATTATGCGGAATTAAGCAAAATGGTCGATACGTTTATCGGAAACGGCTTCAACTATTTCGATACGGCTCACGGCTGCGTGGAAACGAAAAGCGAAGTCGCGGTGCGTGAATGCCTCGTAAAGCGTTATCCGCGCGAAAGCTTTACCCTGACCGACAAGCTTACAGGCGCCTATTTCAAGTCGGAAAGCGACGTCCGTCCGTTTTTTGAGAGCCAGCTTCGGGCTTGCGGAAAAGAATCCGGCTAATCTGCCCACTGGGAATTATTAAAACCGATTTTTCGGAATCACACATTCAAACGAAACTAAAAAGCTCGCGGAAAGTAAATTCGCGGGCTTTTTTCGTAGCGGATATCCCGGTAATTTTTAATTTCTATTTACCGATTCGTTTTTATCCGTGAATTCATTTTGCGGCGAAGAATTTACTCCTTATCCTCTCCGAAATATTTTCTTATCGCCTCGAAGGCGTCCTCGGTGATTATATGCTCGACGCGACAGGCGTTTTCTTCGGCTGCGAGCGGCTCCAGCCCCATAACGACGAAGGCTTTCGTGAGGACTTTATGCCGCGCGTAAATACTCTCGGCTTTTTTTCTGCCCGATTCGGTAAGGTCTATCGTCCCGTCCGGTCTGACCGTTATGAATCCGTCCTTTTTGAGTATTCCTACGGCTCTCGAAACGCTCGGCTTGCTGTAACCCAGCTCTTCCGCGACGTCTACGGAGCGTACTCCGCCCTTTTTGTCCTGTAATCTCAATATCGTTTCGAGATACATTTCCTGCGATTCGTTGTTGTTCATAAGTCCGACCGCTCCTTTTTTTACGGATTATATCACTTTTCGCCGAAAAAATCAACCGTAAAAACAAAACGCGCCGAAATCCCGTACGTCCGCAATTTTCCGCGGCGGAATTTTGCGTATCCGTGAAAACGAAACCGCTTTACCGAATGAAATAACCCGAGCCTTTTTTCACTTGCAAAAAATCCGTATATATGGTACAATGTGAAACAATATAAGATTTTTTGAAAACCGCGGCTTCCGCAACGCTGCCGTTTTCGGGGGAGACGCGCTTATGACCATAGATAAGAAAACACAAGGAACCACTCTTACGGTAACTTTATCCGGAAGGCTCGACACGAATACTTCTCCGCAGCTCGAAGCCGAGCTGAGAGATTCTCTCGACGGAATAACCGAACTCGTTTTCGATTTCGGCGAACTCGGATATCTTTCTTCCGCAGGACTGAGAGTGCTTCTCGCCTGTCAGAAGACTATGAACAAACAGGGTTCTATGGTCGTCCGCCATATCAACGATACTATTCGGGAGGTTTTCGACATTACGGGCTTTTCGGATATTCTGACCGTGGAATAACCCCGTCTTGGCGGGAGGAACTGTTTTATGGATACTTTTCTCGGACTTCTTTTAATAGCCGTGATTCCGACGGCGGTTTCGGCGGGGCTGTACGTTCTCGAAAAGAAAACTCGTTTCGGAAAAATGAAATACGTGGCGAAACAGACGATAATCGGCGTGATTTTCGGCTTGGTCGCGATATGCGCGACGGAATTCGGAGTCAACGTCGGCGGAGCCACGATTAACATAAGGGATTCCGCGCCTATCTGTGCGGGACTGCTTTTCGGCGCGCCCGCGGGAATAATCGCCGGAGTCATCGGCGGCGTGGAAAGATGGTTTGCCTATTACTGGGGAGCGGGAGAATACACAAGGCTTGCCTGCTCGATAGCCACCGTCCTCGCCGGAATAACCTCCGCTTTGCTCAGGAAGTTTATGTTCGACGACAAGAAGCCGTCGTGGAAATACGGACTCGCTCTCGCGATGACTATGGAAGTATTGCATATGCTTCTCATTTTCCTGACGAATATGTCCGACGTAAGCCGCGCCTTCACTTTCGTAAAACTCGGCTCTCTTCCGATGATTACGGTCAACGGACTTACCGTAACCGCGGCGACTCTGTGCGTAACCTTTATCGGGAAGGGCGAAAAACGGACTTCTCACGAGCTCCGCAACATCTCGGCTATCTTTCAGCGATGGCTGCTTGCCTGCGTAGCCGTATGTTTTCTCGCAACGGTGCTTTTCACCTGGTCGCTTCAGACTCAGCTTGCAGAAACGAGCGCGGAGGAGCTTGTCCGACTCAACATAGAGGACGTTCGTCAGGACGTTATCGACGCTTCGGACGAGAATCTTCTTTCTCTCACCCGCATAGTAGCCTCCGAGCTTTCTTATAATCACTCGGTAACGGACGAGGCTCTTTCGACGTGGCTGAGCTTATACGACGTCGCCGAAATCAACGTTATAGGCGCGGACGGAAAAATCGTCGTTTCCTCCGATTCGAACAACGTAGGCTACGATATGCGTAGCGGCGAGCAGTCCGCGGAGTTTCTCGCGCTTCTGGACGGAAACGAAACCGAACTCGTTCAGAAGTACGGTCCCATATCGAGAGACGCGAGCATTCTCCGTAAATACGCAGGAAAGACTCTTCCGCAGGGAGGATTCGTTCAGGTGGCTTACGATGCGGAGCGATTCAGACGGGATATAGACGAAGAAGTCGTGGGAGCCGCACGCAACAGAAGAATAGGCGAGGAAGGCTATATAATAATAACCGACGATAATTTCGTCATAGTCAGCGACAGAAACAACGGAAAGGGAAGCAATATCGCCGTTACGGGGCTTTCTCTCACGGACAGAACTTCCGGGGAGAGCTTCGTGGACGTGGTATACGGAAAATACTGTTTCGTGGATTTCGTTTATTCCGAAGGCTACTATATAATAGGCGCGATGACTCAGAGCGAAGCCATGCTTTCGAGAGACATATCGGTATACGTTACCGTGTTTATGGAATTCGTGGTATTCGGGACGCTTTTCGTACTTGTTTACTTCCTCATAAAGAAGCTCATCGTCGACAATATGGATAAGGTCAATCTTTCTCTCGCCGAAATAACGGGCGGAAATCTCGACGTCGTGGTCAACGTCCGCGGCAGCGAAGAATTCGCCTCTCTTTCCGACGACATCAATTCGACCGTGGTTACCCTTAAACGCTATATAGCCGAAGCCGCCGCCCGAATCGATAAGGAACTGGAATTCGCGCGGGAAATCCAGCACGCGTCTCTTCCGAAAGAATATCCCGACAAGAAAGAATTGTCGCTTTGCGCGGCTATGTATACTGCTAAGGAAGTGGGCGGAGATTTTTACGATTTCTTCCCCGCGGGCGACAAACTCGCCTTTATAATCGCCGACGTTTCGGGTAAAGGAATTCCGGCGGCTTTGTTTATGATGACGGCAAAGACCTTCGTCAAAGGTTTTGCGGAGTCGGGCAATTCCGTAGAGGACGTCCTTTCACGGACGAACGAAAAGCTCTGCGAAAACAACGACGCGGGAATGTTCGTTACCGCGTGGCTGGGCGAAATAAATCCGTCCACGGGCGAAGTCGAATTCGCAAACGCGGGGCATAATCCTCCGCTGCTTCGTAAAAAGGGCGGAAAATTCGAATATTTAAGAGTCCGTCCAGGGTTCGTTCTTGCTGGAATGGAGGGCGTCCGCTATAAAAACAACCTCCTGAAGCTCGAGGAAGGAGACGAACTTTTCCTCTATACCGACGGAGTAACCGAAGCGGCCGATACCGAAGGCAATCTTTTCGGCGAAGAGCGTCTGGCGGAATTTCTCGATTCGTATAACGGTTCTTACGGGGGACTTATCCCCGCCGTAAAAGCCGCCGTGGACGAATTCGCGGGCGAAGCTCCTCAGGCGGACGACGTAACGATGGTCTATCTTCGCTATAACGGAAAGGGAGGCGACTTATGAAAGAAATCACCGTAAAGGCCGATATCGCCAATATTCCCGAGATTACGGATTTTATATGCGGGATTCTCGAAGAATACGGCTGCTCCCCGAAAATTACCGCTCAGCTGAGTATAGCCGCGGACGAGCTTGCGAGCAACGTCGCGAAATGCGCCTATCCGGACGGAGAGGGATATCTTACGGTATCGGTTGACCTCGAAAGCCGCCCCGATTCCGTAATCCTTACCTTTACCGACGAAGGAATACCCTTCGATCCCACCGCTGTGGCGGAACCGGACGTTTCGGCTTCGGCAGAAGAAAGGACTCCCGGCGGACTCGGGCTTTTGCTCGTAAGAAAGATGACCGACGGATTGTTTTACGAAAACAAAGACGGAAAGAACGTTCTTCGCGTCGTTAAACGCGTGGTATGACGCTGCAAGGAGAAATAAAATGGACGACAAGATTTTCAGAGAAAAAAGCATTAAAAGAGTATCTTCTCCGGAAGAGCTGAGCTGCTACGTAAAGGTAGTCACTCCGGGCGTATGGATTCTTCTCGCCGCAGTCATACTGTTGCTTGCGGGCGCGTTGTGCTGGTGTTTTCTCGGACGCGTGGAAACCACCGTCAAGGCTGCCGGCAGCTGTGAAAACGGAACTCTTACCTGCTACGTTTCGGCGAGTGCGGGCTCGGGCGTAAAGGAAGGAATGACTATCCGCGCGGGCGGAAAGGAATTTACGGTCGCGACGGTCAGCGGTTCTCCCGTAAAAGCCGAAACTCTTCCCGACGAATATCTTCTCCACGTCGGAGGCTTTTCGGCGAGCGACTGGGTTTACGTCGTAACGGCGGAAACGGACGTGAAAAACGGCGTATACGACGCGGTTATCGTAACCGAAAGCATATCTCCGTCCGTATTCCTTTTCAACTGAGGTGAGCAGATGAAAAAACCGCAGAAAAAACCTATATCGACGGGCGTCGCCAAGGTTCCCGTCGTTATGCAGCTCGAAGTTCTGGAATGCGGAGCGGCTTCGCTGGGAATGATTCTCGCGTATTACGGAAAATGGATTCCTCTCGAAAAGCTCAGAGCCGACTGCGGAGTCTCGCGCGACGGCTCCAACGCGAAAAACGTTCTTATCGCGGCGAGAAGTTACGGACTTACTGCGAAGGGCTACCGCTACGAGCCGGAAGATCTCCGCAAAAACGGGAAATTCCCCTGCATTATCCACTGGAATTTCAACCATTTCCTCGTGCTTGACGGATTCAGGGGCAATAAAGCCTATCTCAACGACCCCGCCAAAGGAAGCTATTCGGTTTCGATGGAGGATTTCGACAAAGCCTTCACGGGCATTTGTCTTATGTTCGAGCCGACGGAGGATTTCGTTCCCGAAGGAAAACCGCGCTCGGTTCTTTCCTTTGCTAAAGAAAAACTCAAGGGTTCGGTCGGGGCGTTCGTTTTCACTCTTCTGACGACGGTGATTTTATCTCTGACCGGTCTTATCGATCCTATTTTTTCGAGAATCTTTCTCGACCGTATACTGACCGGCGTCAATTCCGACTGGCTCGTGCCTTTCACGGCGGGTTTTGCCGCACTTATCGCCGTAAAACTCGTAACCGAATGTATCCGCTCGGTCTATTCTCTCCGCATAGACGGAAAAATGGCTGCCGTCGGGAATTCGGAATATATGTGGCACGTTCTTCGGCTTCCGATGGAATTCTTCTCGCAGAGAATGGCGGGCGACCTTCAGCAGCGGCAATCCTCAAACGCTTCGATTGCCCATACTCTCGTACAGACGCTTACTCCGCTGCTTATAAACACGGTTATGATGATATTCTATCTCGTCGTAATGCTCCGTTACAGCGTCGTTCTTTCTCTTATCGGAATAAGCTCCATCGCGGTCAATCTTATAGTCTCCGAAATCATCTCCCGCAAGCGTATAAACATAACGCGGGTACGAATGAGAGACGCGGGTAAACTCGCGGGTACGACGATTGCGGGCGTCGAAATGATCGAAACCATAAAATCGAGCGGCGCGGAAAACGGTTTCTTCACGAAGTGGGCGGGCTATCAGGCGAGCGTCAACGCCCAGAACGTTAAATACGAGAAGATTTCGGGGCTGCTCGGAATCATTCCCTCCGTCGCGGGTCTGATTGCGGATGCCGCCGTAATCACGGTGGGGCTGCTTCTCGTTTTCGACGGAAGCTTCACGATAGGTATGATAATGGCTTTTCAAGGCTTTCTGGATTCCTTTTCTTCTCCCGTCACGCAGCTTATCACTACGGGGCAGTCCGTTCAGGAAATGCGCGCGGAAATGGAGAGAGTCGAAGACGTTATGAAATATCCCGCAGATCCTAACTGCGACATCCGTTCCGAATACGAAGAATACGGAAAGCTCTCGGGCGCGCTCGAAATGAAAAACGTGACTTTCGGTTACTCCAGACTCGACAAGCCTCTTATAAAGGACTTTTCCCTTTCGATAAAATCGGGCGGAAGAATAGCTCTCGTAGGCGGTTCCGGCTGTGGAAAGTCCACGATAGCCAAGCTTATCTCGGGGCTTTATTCCCCGTGGAGCGGAGAGATCCTTTTCGACGGAAAGCCTATGAGCGAAATCGACAGAAACGTCTTTACGGGTTCGGTCGCGGTCGTGGATCAGGACGTTATTCTTTTCGAAGATACCGTTTCAAACAACGTTAAGATGTGGGACTCGTCGATAGAGGATTTCGAAGTCATTATGGCTGCGAGGGACGCGAGCATTCACGAAACGATAATGAAAAGAGAGGGCGGATATTCCTGCAAGATAACCGAAGGCGGAAAGAACTTCTCGGGCGGCGAAAAGCAACGTCTGGAGATTGCGAGGGTTCTCGCGCAGGATCCTACCCTGCTTATTCTCGACGAAGCTACGAGCGCCCTCGACGCAAAGACGGAATCGGAAGTCGTACGCTCCATAAAAGACCGCGGAATAACCTGCATAGTCGTGGCTCACAGGCTTTCGACGATAAGGGATTCCGACGAGATAATCGTGCTCGAAGACGGCTGCGTCGCGGAAAGAGGGACTCACGAGGAACTTATGGCAAAGGGCGGAGCTTACGCAAACCTTATCACCAACGAATAGGAGAAGGAAATGGGCTGGTTCGACGATCAGATAAAACAACGCAAAGAAGCCGACGAGCGTGATTTTTCGCGGGCGTTTTCGGAGATGGCGGATTCGTTTACCGGAAGGAGCCGCAGTTGGGGCGACGATACGGGCGACGCTATGAGCCGCGTACTTGCGTTTTACCGCACGGAAAGCCGCGAAATTCCGGAGAACGTTACCGATCCGGACGAAAAAATGGAGTTTCTTCTTCGTCCGTCGGGAATAATGCGAAGAACCGTACGGCTTACGGACGGCTGGTATAAAGACGCCTCGGGACCTATGCTCGGCTATTTCAGAGAAAGCGGGAAAGCCGTGGCTCTTATTCCCCGCGGAACGGGCGGATACTGCTTCGTAGACCCGTCCGACGGAAAAAAGAAAAAAGTCGGGAAGAAGTCGCAGGCTCTTTTCGAAGAAGAAGCTCTCGCTTTTTATAAGCCGCTTCCGCTTCGGAAAACGGGTATCCGCGACTTCATAAAGTACATAATCGGGACGATAATGCCCGCCGACCTTATTCTCATAGCCGCGGTAAGTCTTCTTGCCGCTCTTTTCGGAATACTTACTCCCAAGCTCACGAGATTTATGTTTTCCGAAGTTGCCGAATCGGGGCAGATTTCTCTGCTTCTGACGACGGCTGTTTTTTCGCTGAGCGTATCTCTTTCCGTGCTTCTCGTAGGGGTTTTCAAGACTTTTATGACTACGCGTATAAATTCGCGTACCCGTCTTGCCGTCGAATCGGCGGCGATGATGCGTATCCTGTCCCTTCCGGCGGACTTTTTCAGGGAATATTCTTCGGGCGACCTTGCGGAAAGGCTTTACAGCGTCCAGTCGCTTTGCGAAATGCTCGTATCCGTGGTTATGACCACCGGTCTGACTTCGGTATTTTCTCTCGTATACGTTCCGCAGATTTTCGCTTACGCTCCCGCTCTCGGAATTCCCGCTCTCATAATTATCCTCGCGACCGTCGCCTTATCGATAACGACCACTGCAGTGCAGATGAAGATTTCCCGAAAATCGATGGAAATTTCGGGAAAAGAAAGCGGTATGGTCTACGACCTTCTTACCGGCGTGCAGAAAATCCGTCTTTCGGGTGCGGAAAAGCGTGCGTTTTCCCGTTGGGCGAGGCTCTATTCGCAAAGCTCCTCTCTTACCTACAATCCTCCCGTTTTCATAAAGCTGAATTCGGCTTTATCTCTGCTGGTTTCGCTGGCAGGAACTCTCGTTATGTACTATCTTGCGGCCGAATCGAAAGTTTCGGTTGCGGATTATTACGCCTTCACGTCGGCTTACGGAATGGTTTCGGGCGCGTTTTCCTCCCTCACGGGCATAGCTCTTACCGTCGCGCAGATAAAACCCGTTTTCGAGCGCGTCAAACCCATTCTCGACGCGGAACCGGAAGTTTCCGAAGGCAAGACCGTGCTTTCCTCCATTTCGGGCGGAATCGAACTGAACAACGTTTCTTTCAGATACTCGGAAAGCTCTCCTATGATAATCGACGACCTTTCCCTGAAGATTCGTCCCGGACAATACGTCGCCATAGTAGGAAAGACCGGCTCGGGGAAATCCACTCTCGTTCGTCTTCTTCTCGGGCTCGAAAAGCCCTGTAAAGGCGCGATTTATTACGACGGAAAGGACCTTGCGTCCGTAGACCTGCGTTCGCTCCGAAGGAAGATAGGTACCGTTATGCAGAACGGAAAGCTTTTCAGCGGCGACATATTCTCCAATATAGCCATTTCCGCTCCCGACCTTACTCTCGACGAAGCCTGGGCAGCCGCCGAGATTGCGGGAATCGCCGACGATATCCGTAAAATGCCTATGGGAATGAACACGATTATTTCGGAGGGTTCGGGAGGCGTCTCCGGCGGACAAAGACAAAGGCTCGTCATAGCCCGCGCCGTTGCCGCAAAGCCAAAGATTCTTATTTTCGACGAAGCTACGAGCGCGCTCGACAACGTTACGCAGAAAAAGGTCTCGGAGGCTCTCGACGGGCTTAAATGTACGCGAATCGTCATCGCTCACAGACTTTCCACGATAAAACACTGCGACAGAATAGTAGCCGTCGACGGCGGAAAGATAATCGAAGACGGGACTTACGACTCTCTGATAGAAAAAGGCGGCTTTTTCGCCGACCTCGTTGCCCGTCAGCGGCTTGATACTTCCGAAAAAATTTAGCGTTTTTCCGAAAATCCGTCGTTTTTTCTGTCCTTGGTGCAAAGTTTTTCGTATAAAGAAATACAAAGAACGCCTGTCGGAGAAGCAACGATATATTCCGTCGGTAAAGAGAGGACTTTCTATGAAGTATATACTTAATCCTTACGTTTCGCTTCGTTCGTGGAAACTCGTGCCTTACGCGTTTTACGTTTCGGTAATAAGAGACGCCCGCGGACTTAAAAAAGACGAATTCGATATTCTCCTCCGCTGCGACGGACTCACGGATATCCCCGATTCGCCCGCGCTTAAACTCCTCTTCGACAAAGGCTTGTGCCGTCCCGCGGAAAACGGAGAAACTCTTTCCGAAAATCAAAAATACAGACATTGCGACAACCGCTATTTCCCCGCGATGAACTTTATGATTACGGGAAAATGCAATTACAACTGCCGTCATTGCTTCAACGCCGCCGACAACGCTCCCCTTCAGAGTCAATGGACGCTCGAAGAAGCCGAAAAGCTTCTCGACGAAGCTCGGGACTGCGGAATTCACGCCTTCACGATAACGGGCGGGGAGCCTATGCTTCATCCCGACTTTATGAAGATTCTCCGCGGCATTCACGAAAGAGGAATGTTCGTCGAGGAGCTTAATACCAACGGATTCTTTCTGACTGAAAAGATTCTCGACGAAATGGATTCCTTCGGCTGCCGTCCGCTTATGAAAATATCCTTCGACGGCGTAGGTTATCACGACTGGATGAGAAACCGCAAGGGCGCGGAGGAAGACGCTTTGCGCGCAATTAAGCTCTGCGCGGACAAAGGTTTCGACGTCAAGCTTCAGACCAACGTGAACCGCGTCAATCTCTCCTCTATGCGGGAAACCGTCCTTCTTGCGGAACGGCTCGGAGCGTCGAAAATCCGTATTATCCGGACGACCGAATCTCCGAGATGGGAAAAGAACGCAGGAAACGCTACTCTCGGCGTGGAGGAATATTACGACGAAGGAATAAAGCTCGTTTCTTCGCTTGCGGGAGAGATTTCGAAGATTGACGTGGATATCTGGCAGTTCTTGTCCTTTTATCCTCGCGATTCGGCTTATTCCCTCAATCCCGTGGAATGCGGCGAAGGAGAATACAGGGATTCTCTTCCGGTCTGCCGCGGCAACAGAGGTATGGTTGCCGTCGAAGCCAACGGAAATCTCTGTCCGTGCCTGCAAATGTCGGGTTATTACGAGGCTCACGGCGACAACGTAGGGAACGTCAAAACCACGCCTCTTCGGGAGCTTCTTTCGGAAAGCAGATATCTCTCCGAAGTTACGACGACTCTCGGGACTCTGAAGCAATCCGATTCCGACTGCGGTTCCTGTGAATTTTTCCGTTACTGCGCAGGGGGCTGCCGCGCCCTCGCTCTCGCTCTTACGGGAAACAAGCTCGGACGCGATCCGCTTAAATGCGTGTTTTTCAAAAAGAATTATCCTCGTAAAATAGCCGAAGCTCTTCGCGGTTACAGATGTCTTTCGACTATGAATACGGTTACTTCCAAGGAGACGATAATATGACCGAATCCGCTTTAAGAAAGCTCTTCGATTACCAGCTGTTTCAGCGGAACGAAAAGCTTGAAAGAATAATTTACGAAACGAAATCGAGATATCCCGTCGAACTGACCGACGACCAGCTCGGTTTCGTCGCCGCCGCGGGTACGCCCGACGAGAAAAAAGAAAAGGACGGCAAACTCGAATGGTAGCCGCTTCCGATCTGCGAACCGAAATCGCCGAGAATTATCACGAAAAAGTACGGCGTTACGTCCGCGGAAAGATCGGGAATCCCGCCGATGCGGAGGACGTCGTTTCCGACGTTTTCTGTAAGATCTGCGAGCGTTTTTTTACCTTCGACCAATCCAAAGCCTCGGTTTCGACCTGGGTTTACACGGTTACGCGTAACGCCGTCGTGGATTATTACCGGACGAGAAAGGTTTCCTCCGAACTTCCGGAAACGCTCTCTTCGGAAGACGAAACCGACGGAAGGCTTCTCTCGGAAGAAACTCTCGGCGAGCTTGCCGACGCCCTCGGGAAAATCGAGCCGCGGCTCCGCGACCTTATCGTGCTTCACTATTACGAAAATCTGACGCTCGTATCCGTCGCCGAAAAAATGCGGATGTCCTACTCCAACGTAAAGCTTCTGCATAAAAAAGCTCTTTCCCGACTGTCCGAGCTTATGAAAAACCTGTAATCCGACCGCAAATTCCCCTCGGAATTCCGCGGCTTTTTTGCCGCTCCGAAAAATCCGGAATTTCTCGGCTTCTAAAAAATAAACCACTCTGCCGCTCTCGGAAACGACTGCGGCGAAAAGGACTCGAAATGACTGTCAACGACCTCGGGCTTCTGCCCGAAAACGGCTTCGTGCTTTACGATATAAGAAACGAAACCGACCGCGGCTACGGAACGATTCCCGGCTCGGTCGCAATGAGCGAGGAGGAGCTTCTCGGAAAAACCGACTTCGACCTCTCGAAAAAACACGTAATCTACTGCGCAAAGGGCGTCTTCAGCGTGGAAATTGCCCGTAAGCTCTGCGAAAAGGGCGTGGACGCGTATAGTCTCGACGGCGGCTATTCCGAATGGCTGAGAGGCGTTTTAAGCCGTAAAACCAACGACGACTATTGCTATAAAGTCGAACAGAGTATCCGTAAACGCTTCAAGAGCAAGCTTCTCGGTATGTTTATCAAGGCGATAAACGAATACGAGCTTATCAAAGACGGCGATAAGGTTGCCGTATGTATATCGGGCGGCAAAGATTCGATGCTTATGGCTAAACTCTTTCAGGAGCTTCTGCGGCACGGAAAGATGAAATTCGAGGCGGAATACGTCGTTATGGACCCGGGCTACAACGCCGAGAACCGCGCCGTTATCGAAGAAAACGCCCGAAGGCTCGACGTTCCCGTGCGGATTTTCGAAAGCAATATCTTCGAATCGGTCTATAACGTCGAAAAATCTCCCTGCTATCTCTGCGCGAGAATGAGAAGGGGCTACCTTTACAGCTTCGCCCGGGATCTCGGCTGCAATAAAATCGCTCTCGGTCATCATTACGACGACGTAATCGAAACCATTCTTATGGCAATGCTGCACGGCGCGCAGATTCAGACTATGATGCCCAAGCTCCACAGCACCAATTTCAAGGGTATGGAACTCATCCGTCCCCTTTACTTCGTCCGCGAAGAGGACATTAAGGCGTGGAGGGACTATAACGACCTGCATTTCATTCAATGCGCCTGCCGCTTTACCGATACCTGTACGACCTGCAATCCCGCCGCGAGGACCCGTTCCAAACGACAGGAAACGAAGGAGCTTATACGCGAACTCAAAAAGACCAATCCCGAAGTCGAGAAGTGTATATTCAGGAGCGTGGAGAACGTAAACATCGAAACGGTCATAGCTTATAAGAAAAACGGCGTCAAACATTCTTTCCTCGATACCTACGACCTTCCGCGAGAAACCGAAGAGCCCGAAGAAGAATAAAAAAGCGAAAAATCCGCGGAAAACGCAGAAAACAAAGCTGAAATTAAGATAAAATAAAAAAGGACGATTCGAAAAGGAATCGTCCGAAGCATCTATTAAATACCGTATCTTTTCTTGAATTTATCAACGCGTCCGCCTGCGTCAACGAGCTTCTGTTTGCCCGTGAAGTAGGGATGGCACTTGTTGCAGATATCAACACGGATCGTATCGCCTTTTTTCGTGCTTCCGGATTTAAAGGAAGCGCCGCAAGCGCATACAACAGTCACTTCATGATATTGCGGATGTATGTTTTCTTTCATGGCTATTACCTCACTCACTTATTCTGCCTTTCGCAGTAACCGTCTTATTATACCGCTTTGAAAAACGATTGTCAAGCGTTTTTCGCGTTTTGCGCGGGTATATTTCGGTAAAAGCGTAGATTCCCGAATAAATCCGCCGATAAAATTCAGCCGGCCTAAGCAAACGAGCCGAAAACGAAAAAGGAGGATGCCGGACCGAAATCCGACACCCTCCCATGGCAAAATTTGTGTACGATTAAATATTGAGGATCCTGAGGATTCTTCCGCGCATAGCGATAAGCACTATATCGAGAATCCAGATAACGTTCCAGCCGAGAACTAATCTCAGGATACCGGCGACAATCTTGCCTTCCATAATTCTCGTAACCGCGCCGAGTACGCACGAAGTTACCGGAATAATCGCAAGAATAAGGCTTATAAGCCAACCCCAGCCGAAATAATCCTTACTGGTTTTTCCCATGTCTTTTTCCTCCCGAATAAAACCGACATTCCGAAAGCCTTTGAAAGCCTTCGGAAAAACGACTGCATAAAGCAGTTGGTGGAGCTAAGGGGATTCGAACCCCTGACCTATACGTTGCGAACGTATCGCGCTACCAACTGCGCCATAACCCCAAGCTTACGGAATCGGAAAATGGTGGGCAATAAGGGACTCGAACCCCTGACTTCCTCCATGTGACGGAGGCACTCTACCGGCTGAGTCAATTGCCCACGCTTCAAGTGTATCACTTTACGCTCATAATTGCAAGCGTTTTAGCGCATTTTCTTTTGTTTTTTTGATTCGCGGCCGACTTGACGGGGAAAAGAAAATGACCCGTCCCCCCTCGGGCGAGTCCTCCGGATTCCGCGCGTCAAAGCCGACTTGAAGGAAGACGCACGTTCGGCGGCAGATTTTTCCGACGGAGCTTCCGACGGAGCGCAGGTTGCTGCGCATTTTCGTATTATACGATAGAATTTTCTATAAGTCAAGTGATTTCAATGCCTTTTTCATATAATAATTTTGTATGAATACCCAAAAAAGCGCAACAGAAAATTCATCGGACAACAATGAAAAGAGCTTCCCCGTCATATTGAGGGACTTTCTCAGCGAAAATTATCTGACGCAGACGGCTTTTGCGACGAAAATCGGCGTTAAGCAGAGTCAGGTCAGCGAATGGCTCAGAGGTAAATCCAAGCCGGGCTACGACATATTGAGGAGAATGTCGCTGGCTTTCGATATAAGCGCGGATTATTTTCTCGGTCTTACCGATAACTACTGAGTCGTCGGATTCCGTCCCGAACGGGCTTGATTTCGGGTTTCGTTTCGGACGGGCTGAGCTTAAGATTTTTCGTTTTTGTGAAATTCTGCGGATTTTGCGTCGTGGTCGCGAGATTCCGCTTTAAGTCAAGCTCTCTTTTTTTCGGAAATTTCTCCGCATTTGCGGAGGTTTTTCCTTTTTCCCCGGACATTTTCGGGCGGAAAGAAATCCTTTTAATCCGCTAAACAGATACATACGTAACGGAAATGACTGCTTAAAGAACGCTTCCCCTCACGCTTTTTATTTGCTAAAAAACGGAATTCGTGCTATAATCGGTATGTTTTTCGCCCGTTTGCGGAAAGTCTGCGGAAAAAGGGCGGAAATATTACAGAAAGCGCGATTCCGACGAGCAATCCGCGCAAAGGAGGATTCTGAAATGGCTGTCAACAAAAACAAACTTTCTACGATTCTTTGCTTTACCGTATCCATAGTCTGGGGTATGGGTTTCGTTTTCCTAAAATGGGCTAACGACAGCGGTCTGGGGTCTTCTCCGTCGTTTATCAACCTTCTGCGTTTCGGTATAGCCGCGCTTGCTTACGGAATTTTCTACTTCAAAAAAATCCGCATAACCAAAGAAACGATAAAGTACTGCATTCCCGCGGGAGTTCTGCTTTTCACGGCGTTTATGAGCCTCACCATAGCCCAGAAGGACGCCGACGCTTCCATCTGTGCCTTCCTCAACTCCCTTTCGACCGTGATAATCCCCTTCCTTTCCTGGGCGATTTTCAAGAGAAAGCCCTCTAAATTCATAGTCGTGTCGGTTATTCTCTATACCGTCGGAGCCTTGATTCTCTCGGGTGCGCTCACTCATTTCGACAACTTCCAGCCCGCGGCTCTGTGGGCGATAGTTACCGCGGTCGCTTTCGCTCTTCACTATATGGTGATAAGCAAGGCTCTCCAGAAAATCGATACCCACAGCATAAACTTCACGCAGTTCGCGACCGTCGCGCTTCTGAGTCTTATCGGCTTCGCGGCTTTCGACCATAACGTCGATTTTGTAGTCGTGGATTGGGGCAAGGCGATGATTTCGCTCGTATGTATGGGCATACTCAACACCATCTACGCCTACGCGGTACAGACCTATTCGCAGCAGTATCTTTACGACTATCAGATAAGTCTTATACTCGCGCTCGAAAACGTATGGGCCGTATTTTTCAGCGTAATTCTCGGCGAGGAGTCCTTTAAGTGGGAAACCGTACTCGGCGGCGCTATAATTATGGCTGCCATTCTTTTCGCGGACGTTATTCCGTCCTGGGTGGAGAAGAAAACTCAGCTCAAAAAAGCTTCCGCTCCTTCGGATAACGATACCTGACGATAAGGATAACTTAAACTTGAACCGTTCAAACCCGTACAAGGCTTCCCCGAAAAAGGGAAGCCTTTTTTCCGAGGAGGAAGAGTAATGAAAAACAAGCCTATGCTCACAAGTCGATTTTTTCGGAGTGGAAAGAGCGGATTCGTCTCCCGCAAGTCGGGCGGAAAGAAGCGGATTACGGATTATTCGTCGGGACGGTCGGATTTACCCGAAAGAAGTCCGAGAATGCTTTTAACGAGCTTTTTAAGCCCGACCTTTTCGTAAGTCGAGTAAATAAGCTCCGCCGCCGACAGCGACGCAAGCGTAATTCCCGCCGCTTCGCCGAAAACGAAAGGGGTTCGGGTTATCGGAAAGGTAAGACAGCTCCCGACGGCGCAAAGAGCCAAAAGCAGGTAAAAACAGGCGTCGGAAAGCTTGTCGGCGTAAAGTTTTTCGCCGAGCGTTGCGGAAGAGAGTCTTTTTTTGATAAAGGGCTTAATCAGCCCCGTGATAAAAACGGCTGCTATCGCCGTGTAAAGCACTGCCGCGGGATAGGCGGTTATGCCCGTCGTAAAATCGTTCATATTTTCTCCTTTTTTCGGGAATCTGCGGATTTCCGTATCGTGTTTTCGGAAATTTCCATCTTTTCTTGCAGTTTCGGAATTTTTATTTTCTATTTGTGGGGTTCGGAATTTTCGTTTTCTATTGCAGTTTCGGGGTTTTCGCGTTCTATTGCAGTTTCGGGGTTTTCGCGCTTTCTTGTAGATTCGTGATTCCCGCAAGGCTTTCCGCGCGGGTTTTCGGCGGCATCCTCACTCCGATTATACTATGCGGATTTTCAAAACAGACTCTTTCGTTTTATAAGAATCGGATTTATATGGAATTTCGGAATATTTTCCGCGATTTATCCGATTATTTTCGGTTTAAGCCTCGGATTATTCGGACTTTCTATAAAAATCTCCTCGCAATCCGAGTCGGGCTTGCGGCTTGCGCACGGATTCCGAAGACGATTTCAGGCTTGGATTGGGAGATTTTTTGCTTTTGACCGACTCGAAAATCCGAACGCAAAACGACCTCGGAACTTACGAAAATCAAGAGCCGTATATCTCTGCGGGTTTTACTTGAAAAAGCGGAAATTTTGTGGTACAATATAATCGCCGATTTTATGCGGGAGTCAACGGAGGATTATGAGTCAGGAAAAAACGGAATTAACGAAAACCGATTCCGAGGAAAAGAAAAAGGAGAGCTTTATGCCCGAAGAAAAAAAGACGGGAAATTCCGTTCCCGAAGAAAAAACCGCGGAAAATTCCGCGAAAACTGCTTCCGAGGATAAAAAGACCGAGTTCGTTCATCTTCACGTGCATACGGAATACAGTCTTCTCGACGGCTGTATGCGCATAGAAAATATGCTCGACCGCTGCAAGGAGCTGGGAATGCGCGCGGTTGCGGTTACCGACCACGGAAATATGTTCTGCGCGTATCATTTTTATCTCGAAGCCAAGGCGAGAGGAATCAATCCCATACTCGGCTGCGAATTCTATACCTGCGCCGACCATACCTACAAACAGGGCAAGACCGACCTTTTCCATCTTATTCTGCTCGCGAAAAACGACGACGGCTATCACAGCCTCTGTAAACTGAATTCCGTAGCGTATGTGGACGGTTTCTATTACAAGCCGAGAATAGATATGCCCCTTATCAGAAAATACAGCAAAGGTCTTATCTGTCTTTCCGCCTGTCTTGCCGGAGAACTTCAGCAGCTCCTTCTTCAGAATCGTCTCGAGGACGCCGAAAAACTTGTGCTGGAATTCAAGGAAATCTTCGGAGAGGACTATTACATCGAGCTTCAGGACCATTTCCTTCCCGAACAGGAATTCGTCAATCCCATTCTTGTCAGGCTTGCCCGCAAACATAATATCAAACTCGTCGCGACCAACGACGCGCATTATCTCCACAGAAGCCACGCGGAAGCTCAGGACGTTCTTATGTGCGTGCAAACGGGTAAATATATGGACGACACCAATCGTCTGAAATTCCCTAACGACGAGTTTTATTTCAAGACGCAGGACGAAATGGCCGAGCTTTTTAAGGATTATCCCGACGCGATAGCCAACACCGTCGAGATTGCCGACCGCTGCCACGTCGAAATGGTAAAAAAGAAGCTCCTTCCGAATTACGTTCCGCCCGACGGACTCACTCCCTACGAATATCTTAAAAAGCTTATGAACGAAGGGCTTGAAAAGAAGTATAAGGTCATTACGCCCGAAATCCGCGAAAGAGCCGAATACGAACTCGATATAGTCAACCGTATGGGGTTCGTGGAATATTATCTCATAGTCTGGGATTTCATCAATTACGCAGAGAGTCGGGGTATTCCCGTCGGTCCCGGACGAGGAAGCGGCGCGGGAAGCATTATCGCCTACGCGATAGGAATAACCAAAATCGAGCCTCTCCGCTTTAATCTGTTTTTCGAGAGATTCCTTAATCCCGAGAGAGTAAGTATGCCCGACTTCGATATAGATTTCTGCGTGGACAGAAGAGGCGAGGTCATAGATTACGTCATCGGGAAATACGGAGCGCCCAAAGTAGCCCAGATAGTTACCTTCGGAACGATGGCGACCAAAGCTGCTTTCAAGGACGTTGCCCGGGTTATGCGGCTCCCGTACAGCGAAGTCGACAGGATAACCAAGCTTATTCCGCAGAAGGCTTCCCTTAAACGGCTTTTCGGAATAGAACCGCTTTCCGAGGAAGGAATGCACTCTCCCGAAAACGTTCCGGAATTGAGAGAAATCTACGCGAACGACCCGCAAATCAAAAAGATCGTCGATCTTGCGATCATTCTCGAGGGTACGCCGCGAAATACCTCAATGCACGCAGCGGGCGTGGTTATCTGCCGCGACGACATAAGCGATCACGTTCCCCTTCAGCGCAACGGCGACGACGTTACGACGCAGTTCAATATGAAAGAAGTCGAAAAGCTCGGACTTCTTAAAATGGACTTCCTCGGGCTTCGCACCCTCACCGACATAAACAAAGCCATAAAGCTCGTCAAAAAGACTACGGGCAAGGATATCGACCTTTACGATACCGACTACAACGACCAGAACGTTTATAAGCTTATGAGCTCGGGCGATACCGACGCCGTATTTCAGCTTGAAAGCGCGGGAATGAAAAACCTTATGAAACGCCTTCAGCCTACCTCTCTCGAGGACGTAACGGCAGGAATTTCGCTCTTCCGTCCCGGGCCTATGGACAGCATAGACGACTATATCGCCGCAAAACGCGACAAAAACAACGTCAAGTACAAACACGAACTCGTCAAACCCATTCTCGAAAACACCTACGGCTGTCTCGTTTATCAGGAGCAGGTTATGAAGATATGTCAGGCTCTCGCCGGATATACCCTCGGACAAGCCGATATGATAAGACGAGCTATGGGTAAAAAAGACGCCAAGGAAATGGCTAAGAACCGCGAGTATTTCATTCACGGAAAGGTCAACGAAAAGGGCGAAACGGAAATCGAAGGCGCGGTCAGAAGAGGCGTCCCCGAGGAAGTCGCCGAATCCATCTTCAACGAAATGGAAATCTTCGCTCAGTACGCCTTCAACAAAGCTCACGCGGCGGCCTACGCGGTCGTTTCCTATCAGACGGCGTTTCTGAAGTGCTATTATCCCGTGGAATTCCTCGCCGCCGTGCTTAACAACAGAATCACTAATTCCGACGAAATAAAGAAGTATATAGGTTACTGTCAGGAGAAAGGGATTCCCGTGCTTCCGCCCGACATAAACGAATCGCTCGACGGCTTCGACGTAAACGACGGAAAAATCCGCTTCGGTCTTCAGGCGGTAAGAGGCGTAGGATTCGCGGCGATAGCTTCGGTCATAGAAGAAAGAAACAAAAACGGTCCGTATAAGGACATCTACGACTTCGTCAACAGAGTGGACGGCTCTCAGCTCAACAAAAGAATGGTCGAAGGATTCATAAAAGCCGGAGCTTTCGACGGCACGGGTGCGAAACGCTCTCAGCTTATGGCAACTTACGAAAGGATTATGGACGCGGCTTCCTCCGACAAAAAACGCCGCGAGACCGGACAGTTCAGTATGTTCGACCTTCTCGGAACCTCCGATCCCGCCGTTTCGTCGGTGCCTCTCCCCGATATGGACGAATACCCGCCCGAAACCAAATTCGCTCTTGAAAAAGAGGTTCTCGGAATGTACGTTTCGGGAAGCCCTCTCGACGAATACAAAGCCTTCTTCAAGGGACTCTGGAATACCGGCGAAATTATGCCCGACGCAGACCTCGAGGATTCCGAAAAGGACGCTTTTTACGAACAATTCGACCGCAAGGACGTGGTTATGGGCGGAATTCTCACGGGAGTGGAAACCTCCGTCGACAAGTCGGGGAGACGTATGGCTCGGGGAAAGGTCGAAGACCTCTACGGAGTAATCGACGTGAATTTCTGGGCGCGGGATTACGACAGGCTCAGACCTCTCGTCAGGGAGGATACCATCGGAAGCTTCTCGGGGACTTTGAACGTGCGCTCGGGCTTTAAACCTACCCTTGCCGTAAACAAAATCGTCCTCTGGGATAAAGACAAGAAAAGCAAGGAGCTTCGCGCCGTCGAAAGAATACGGCTTTATCTGCGGTTCGGCGAGGAGCGTTACGACGAAGTTTCGGAGATTCTTTCGGGTTACCCCGGGGAAATCGAAACCGTTCTCGTCGTCGGCGACAAGAAACTCAAGGCAAAAACGCCCGTCCGCGAATGTATGGCTTTAAAGGCGGAACTTTACGACCTTTTGGGCGAAGAAAACGTGAAATTCGTCCGCAAGACCGAAATCGTCTCGGATTAAGACAATCGCGAATCGAGGGAAACGAAGCTCCAAAAAAGCGTCCGTCCCCTATGCGCAAACTTACTTCATACGAAAAATCTCGGAAATTTACGAAAAACGAACGCAAATCCGCGTTTTAACCGAAAAGTAAACGCAGATTTAACGAAAACGACGGAAACTCATATATGGAAACTTATATTATAGATTCACCCGAAAAAATGCACGCTCTCGGGGAAGAAATCGCCGGAAAGCTCACGGGCGGAGAAGTCTTTCTGCTTTCGGGCGACCTCGGAGCGGGGAAAACCGTCCTGACCAAGGGTATAGCCCGCGGTCTCGGCGTAAAGGACGAGGTTACGAGCCCGACCTTCGCCATACACAACGAATATCAGGGAAGGCTTAAATTGGAGCATTTCGACTTTTACCGTCTGGAATCGGCAGAAGAAGCCCGGATTCTCGGACTGGAAGAGATTCTCGGAGCCAAGGATTCGGTTTCGGTCTGCGAATGGTGGGAAAACGTCCCCGAAATCTTCGACGGGCTTTCCGTTATCAAAATCGCAATAAGCGGCTCGGGCTTCGTTCCGCGCACCGTCGTCATAGAAAAGTAAATCCGTAACGGCTCCGCGGGTTATTCCGCGCCGCAAATACAATCCAAAGGAGACCGCCTATGAAGAAGATCCTTTCCGCAATCAAAAAAGCTTTTTCCGCAGTCGGAAGATTCTTTTCCGCCTTCATAAGAAAAAGCAAGGGGCTTTTCGCGGCGTTTATCGCCCTCGTTTTGTTTCTGATTCTGAGCCTTCTGCGGCTCAGCGCGGATTTCTGCGAATTCTGGACGAGGACGGTCGGACGTTGGCTGACGACGGCTCTGACCTTCGTAAACTCTCTCTTTCCCGTGTCGTTTTACGAATGGTTTATCGCCGGCGCGATAATCTTCGCGATTACGGTCATAGTCGTACTTATCGTCAAAGCCGCAAAAAAGCGCGCGAAAAGTATGCTTCCGTTTCTTGCCTGGACTCTCGCCGCGGTAATCGTTTTTCTCGACTTTTATACGATAACGACGGCTTTCGCCTACGACAGAAAAGAGCTTCCGATTATCGCGTATTCCGTAAAAACCGACGGCGCTCTGACTCTCGAGGAGTATTCGGAAATGTGCGACGCTATGATTGACGAAATCAATTCTCTTTCGGCGAAAATGCAGCGCGAAAACGGGACTCTCGTTTCGCCCCCGCGCGATGAGCTGATTTCGGTTATCCGCGAGGAAATCAGGATTCTCAATAACTTCGACGGCTATTACACGGAAGCGACGGGGACGATTAAATCTCCCGTATTTTCCCGCGTTTTCGCAGAAATGGGAATTCTCGGGGTTTATTTCGGACCTTTCGGCGAATCGAGCGTAAGCGCGCTGACTCACCCGATGGACCTTCCGAATACGATAGCCCACGAGCTTTCGCACGAAAAAGGAATCCTCCGCGAAAACGAAGCCAATCTCTCGGCTTATTACTTAACGATAAGGAGCGATAACGATTACGTCCGTTACTGCGGACTTTCGGCGGTCTGTTATCACGTCCTTAACGGACTCGTTCTCTATAATGAAGGCTATGAGATTTACAAGCAGAAGACCGACAGCCTCTCCGAGGAATTCAAAAACGACTACAACGGCAAATTCGACTACTACGCTCAGTATCAACTGCTTCGGAACGTAAGCAACTTTATGACCGACCTCTATCTTAAACTTCAGGGACAATCGGGCGGCAAGCAGAGTTATAACGACAAAGGGGCCGACACTATCGTCAAGCCCGATCCGTCCGACCCGACGGGACAAACCACCGTCCGCGTAATTTCGAGATACTCGGATATTCAGAGCCTTTTCATAGAGTATTACAGGGCGAAAAACTGAAAATCCGACGGCTCGGCGTACAGGAGAAAAATCGTTTATTTTACGCAAAAACGACCGAAAAACAATGAAAGAAACCGAACTTAAATTCAGACTCGATAAAGAGCGTTACGAAGAATTTCGGAAGCTTGCGACGAAGGAAACTCTTCTCGTCAACGACTACTTTTTTCCCGAAAAAGGCGACTCTTCGGGCTTTACCCTACGGATTCGCGAGGAAGACGGAACCTATACCCTCACGCGCAAAACCAAAAAAGCTCAATACGGGAACCTGACCGTGAGTCGTGAAGAAAACGTTCCTTTGATGCCCGAAAAAGCGGCGATTTTCCTGAAAAACGGGATTTCTTCGGAGGAGCTTTCCCTTCTTTTCGGGACGACGGAGGCTCCGAATCGCTATAATCGCCTCGGAAGCCTTAAAACTCTCCGCGCGAAGGTGATTCTTGCGGGCGCGGAATGCGACCTCGACAAATGCGATTATCTCGGGACGACCGACTACGAGCTGGAATGCGAAGACTCGCAAAAACACGCGGAACTTTCGGATTTTCTCGCGAAAAAAGGCATAACCGAGCCGTCCGAAGGCAAGCGCAGACGTTTCGAGGAGCGGCTGAAACTTTGCGGAAAGAAAAACGAGCCGCGCAAGGAGACGAAAATGACCGAAAGCACGATGTACAGAATGATGAGAATGTCCGAATTATCCGAAGAGGACGGACTTTCCGAAGAAGAAGCCGAGGAGATTTACCGCGAGAACCACCCGAAAAAGGACTTCAAGGAAGAATACAAGGAATTCTACACCGACATAAAGATTTCCGTAAAGGAAGATTGGTAAGTCGGATTCCCGAATTCTTTGAACGAACTCCGACTTTTATTCAACGAACTTAAAGATTCGTTCAACAAACCCCGGATTTGCCGTATGCGGAGGACGCTATGAAAGATACGACGATAATGAAAGAAAAGCTCTTCCTGAGCAGATACGCCTGCCTTTCTTCCGACACGAAAGGAAGAAAACTTCCCGAAGAACCCTGCGTTATGCGGACGGAATTCCAGCGCGACCGCGACAGAATCATTCACAGCAAGGCGTTCCGCAGGCTCAAAAACAAAACGCAGGTCTTCGTTGCGCCGCAGGGCGACCATTTCCGGACGAGGCTTACGCATACTCTCGACGTGGCTCAGATTGCCCGAAGCATAGCCCGCGCCCTTAATCTCAACGAGGACCTTACCGAAGCCATAGCTCTCGCCCACGACCTCGGACATACGCCCTACGGACATATGGGGGAAGACGCGCTTTCCGAGCTTACCGACGGCAAATTCAGGCATAACGAGCAGTCCGTGCGAGTCCTCGAAGTCATCGAAAAGGACGGACAAGGGCTTAATCTGACCTTCGAAGTGCTTGACGGCGTGCTTAATCATCGCTCGGACGGGCATCCCTCGACTTTAGAGGGCAAAGCCGTTATGTTTGCCGACAAAATCGCCTATATCAATCACGACATCGACGACGCTATCCGAGCCGGACTCATAACTCGGAACGACCTCCCGAAAGCCGAAAGCGAAATTCTCGGGGACACCGCCACGAAGCGCATAAATACGATGATTACCGCCCTCGTCGGGCAGAGTCTCGACAAACCCGTTCTCGAAATGGAAGCCGAGGTTTTCGCCGCGATGAAGAGTATGCGGAGCTACCTTTTCCGCAACGTGTACGGTCCCAACGGAGGAAACCGCGACCGAATCAAGGTAAAGCGGCTGCTCGGATATCTTTTCGAATATTTCGTTTCGCATATCGACGAAATGCCCGACGAATATCGCAGGCTCGCGGAAATCTGGGGAGCCGAAACCGCCGTCTGCGACTATATTTCGGGAATGACCGACAATTACGCCTCGGCTCTCTTCCTGAATCTGACCGTTCCGAGAAGCGGCGATAAGTTTTAAACCTGTTCGCGGAGAATCCACGAAAACGCAAATCTCTGTAAAAACCAACGACTTATTCTTTAACTCAAAAATCAAAAACCCGAGGTTCGTGCAATGAGCTTCGGGTTTCGTTTTATAAAGCAGTGATTTCGTTAAACGAATTCGGGATTCCGGAAAATCGCTCTCCGAAAATCGCGGAAAATCGGAAAAACTCGTACTTATCTGTACTTATAGAAGCCTTCGCCCGCCGAAAGACCGGTTTTCCCTTCGTCGATATACTTTTTGAGCATAGCGTCAATCTTTTTGAAGTGATAGGGCGCGATAAATTCCGGAATATGAAGATAAGTCTTGTTGATGTTGTAAGCGGTGGTAAGACCTACGACGTCGAGAATTCTGAACGGTCCCGCCGGCGCGCCCGTCGCAAGCACCCAGGTCTTGTCGATGGTTTCGGGGTCGGAAACTCCCGTCGCATAAAGGTCCATAGCCGCGCAAAGCATAGGTACGAGTATGGAGTTCAGAATATAGCCCGATTTCTCCTTATGAAGTTCGAGCGGAATCATTCTTATGTCCCGCGCAAAAGCCACCACGGCGGCAAAATACTGCGGCTCCGTGCCTTCGTGTCCCATAATTTCGGCTGTGTTGTTGCGCCAGATTTCGTTTGCGAAATGAAGCGCGAGGTAACGCTCCGGACAGCCCGTAAACTTGGCGAAGGTCGAAGGCAGCATCGTCGAAGAATTGGTAACGAGTACGGTTTTTTCGGGAAGAAGGGGCGCGAGCGTCTTATAGAACGTCTTTTTCGCGTCGGCTTCCTCTGCCATCGATTCGATGACAAGATCCGCGTCCTTCACGGCTGCGGCAAGATCCAACTCGATTTTTATGGAATTATAGGCGTTTTCGACCTTTTTACGGCATTCTTCCGCGTCGAAATTCTCTCTGTCCGCAATTCCTCTCGCAAAAACCGCGGGATTGTCCGGCTGCTCTTTCATCTTCTCTATCGCCTGAATATAGTAACCCCTTACGGCGTCAAGCTTGGGCTGAGTCCTCGTAATCGACGACGGGCTTCTGAGCCATACGGTTACGTCAAATCCGCAATAAGCGGTCTGGAAGGCTATTTGCGAGCCTAAAACTCCGCCGCCCGCTACAACTACCTTTTTAATCGACATTTTCGTTTCCCCTTGCCGAAATCCTCTGAAAAAAGATTCCGTATCGTTATTATACCACACGCGGCGAAAAATACAAGCGAGCAAAGCCTCCTTTTCTGTATAAATCCGTATCGATAACGCCCCCGCGACACCGCTTTCTTTCGGAAAAGCAAGCCTTACGCTCCGTCCCCGAGTTCTTCGGCTAAAAATCTTTTTATCCGTTTTTGCCGCTTTATCTTCATAGCGAAACCTCATTCGGATACCTGCGCCGTCCCACGAGAAAACGACCTCCGTTAAATAAGAAAAAAGGCTCGATACTATGAAGTATCAAACCCTGTTTTTCTTTGCGTTGGTGGAGATGACGGGAATTGCACCCGTGTACCGCCATGCGTTTCCGCAACTTTCTCCGTGTTCAGTCGTCGATTTGATTTCCCCGCGCCTCCGCCCGACGACGGGCTGAAACGAAGGTATTTCCGTGAATATGCAACGGCTACGGAACCCTCACCGAAGCATTAAGCCGTACTTTCTGACGCCGCTTGGCTGCCGTACGACGAACAGCGGCGACGCTCGCGCGATTAGGCAGCGAGAGCTAATTTATTGTTGTTAGCGTTTAAATTTAAGGTTGCCTTTTACGCATCTGCCTGCGACACGCTTATCGCGGCCCCTTCATAACGGGCGAATCTATTACATCCCCATAAAGAAACCTTTCTTATTATACCCTTTTTCCCGAATAAAGTCAAGTAAACCGAAGACAAAAAAAGGAACGGTTCACAGGGAATCGTTCCTTAATGGGTTGCGGCAGCGTC
>OLYJ01000004.1_pt1 | contig 150755 bp, 135 predicted proteins | sample 1674121 | NCBI WGS metagenome assembly OLYJ01 (sample SAMEA103958146, study PRJEB25191) | human gut metagenome | reverse complement strand
TTTCGTGCCGCTTCGTCAATCTTAGCGCAATACTGTCTTACGTACACCCAGCTATCCCGCTTTTGTTTTTATTCGGAAGCAGAATCGTCGTCGGGGAAGGAGTCGTCGTCGGTATTATCCGTAACTATTACCTTCGGATTGAAGCTTCTGACCGCATTTCCGAAATCATCGAAATCGTCCTTGCCGATGAAAATCGTCGTAATCGTAGTTTCGGTATTGTTGACGGTATGACAAACGATGATGGAATCTTCGAGGATAAGTATTTTCCAGATTGCGTCGACGCTTATTTTCGTGAGTTTGATTCCGAAAAGGCCGAGCGTTATGCGGTTTTTATCGACGACGTAGCTGAGAGTAAGAATCCTTACGAGCAAGACGATAAACAGCAGAGCGAAAACCGTGCCGATAATTTCGCCCGTTAAGTTAACCGACGCAAGTCCTAAAATGCCGCACCATCTGAAAACGTTCAGGGCAATGATTGCGAGCCAAAGGAAAAGCAGCAGGTATATAGCGAGAACGAGTCCCTTTCTGAGCCTGAGTCTGAATTTCATAATGCGTATCTCCGTAGTAACTTTGATTTACTATATTATAAAACGAATCGTCTTTTTTTGCAATAGAAAAACGCTTTGTTTAATCGTCGATTTGTGTTATACTATAAAGAAAAAAAACGGAAACCGACGAGGACGGAGTTTTTGCGGCGGAAACGCCTCGTAAACGGACTCTTTGCTGCAATAAACGCCGTTCCTACGGTTTGGAGAGATAATGAGAATAATCAGCGGAAAATACAGAGGCAGAAAGCTTTTTGAGATAAACGATCAACCCATACGCCCGACTCTAGACAGAGTAAAAGAAACGATGTTCGATATAATTCAATTTGAAATTGCAGGGAGCAGAGTTCTCGATTTATTCGCGGGAACGGGGGCTTTGGGAATCGAATGTATAAGCAGAGGTGCTTCGGAAGTGGCTTTCTGCGACGTGAATCCAAAATGTATCAGGCTTCTTCGTCAGAATCTCGACGGACTTAAGCTCGATTCTCAGCCCGTTATTTATACTGGCGGCTGGCAGGAGGCTCTCGTTTCCGTGCGAGCGAGGAAAATCGACTTGCTTTTCGTAGATCCGCCTTTCAGAATGGACGTTTATTACGATGTTCTTAAAAGAGTGAGCGATCTTTCGGTAATCGAAGAAGACGGAATAGTCGTATGCGAGCATCCCGTAGACGTCGTTTTGCCTGCGTCCGTAGGTAAACTCTCGAAATGGAAGGACAGAAAAATCGGAAAGGTTATGCTGACCTATTATAAGCCGATAGTTACGGAGATTTCCGAGAAAGCGGAGGAATACGTTTCGGAGGAAGAATTATGAAATGCGTATATTCTGGGAGTTTCGATCCTATAACCAACGGTCATCTCAATATAATTCAGAGATGCGCCGAAATTTTTGACGAAGTGATAGTTGCGGTCGCTACGAACGCGGAAAAGCATTCCAAACCGGTCGACATTCGCTGCGAACTTGTCAGGAAATGCGTTGAGGAAGAACGCAACGTAACCGTTTTGCCCTGTTGCGGACTCATCGCCGATTTTTGCAGGGAAAACGCAGCCGATATTATAGTGAGAGGACTTCGCAACAATAAAGATTTCGAATATGAAAGCGATATGGCCGTTATAAATAGAGATTTGTGCGGAGTGGAAACGCTTTTTCTCGTTGCGGACGGTACGGTTTCGCACGTTAACGCAGGATACGTCCGCGAGCTTGTAAGGGCAGGAAGGTCGGTTAAAGACTACGTCCCCGAAAAAGTCCTGAAAGAGATTACGGAAATCTATGCCTGAATAAAGCTTTTTATAAACCGTCGGCTTTTCGGGACAGTCTGTTTTTCCCGCGTGGATTTTATACGAAACCACGGATTTACGATATAGATAAAACAAAAAAGGAGGTTCGAAGGACCTCTTTTTATTTTAAGAAATACCGATATTACAAAAACCGATAGCGAATTACTTGGAAATTAACGCCTCACCAACCGAAACCGAAGCAAGACGGACTCAGTCTACGAAAAGTTTGGTTACGGTGTCGCAGACGATGGCTTTCATCGCGGTATAGTCGATATATTTATGCTTGTCGTAAACGAATTCGTGCGCGAAAGACTGTACTATATTCATAGCAAGGTGGACTTTTTCTATGCAGTCGGGAATGTTCGCGCCGAGCAAATTCAGTCTGTCCGCAATCTTGTGCGTCAGATTGTCTTCGAGAGAAATGAAGGCAGCGTTAACGTCTTCGTCGCTTCCCGCGAGAGAGTGAAGAGTGTTATGAAGATGCACGTTTTCCTTGTGAAGTTTTATCGTCGTGTCGACCATACGGAGGACGAGGGACGGATAATCCGTAGGCGCGGTTACCGAATCTATGATAGACAGCAAGGGCTCGGAAACCTTGTCGATATAAATCTGAAGCACGCAGATAAGAATATCGCGCTTATCCTGAAAATATCCGTAAACAATACCTGTAGAAACTCCCGCTCGTTTCGCGATTTCAACGGTATTCGTGCCGTAATAACCTTCCTCGGAAAAAAGCTCGTAGCCAGCCTGAATGATCTTATTCTTTTTTTCTATTGAGCGTTCTTGTTTAGGCTCTCTGACTGTCGTTTTCATAATTCCTATTTTAAAGCATCCGACGAAAAAAATCAACTGAAAAAACACAAAAAATATGAAAAAAGTATCATATTTTAGTTGACAAGCATTTAGCTTTGTGCTAATATTAACGCGAAATTGAAAAAAGTTTCATATTTGACCGTAAAAGGCCGTATAACTTAAAGGAGGTTATGAAATGCCTATAGTCATCGCGCCGCTTAATCAGGAGCTTAAAATCGTCAGGATTGCAGCCGACGAGAAGACCAAGAAGCATCTTGAAAGTCTCGGAATCACAATCAACGGGACGATCACGGTTCTCAGCTCGAGCGGTGGAAGCGTCGTTTGCAAGATAAAGGACGGCAGAATCGCGCTCGATCAGGATCTTTCGGCAGGAATCTTCGTCGCATAAATGAGGTAACAATAAAACGTTAATATAAAAGCTCACATAATAAGGAGAAGGAGAAAAATGGAAAAAACGTTGAATCAGTTCGTCGTCGGAGAAAGGGGAATCATCAAATCCGTAAGCGGCGAAGGCAAGATCAAGAGACGTCTGTTCGATATGGGAATCACGCCCGGAGCTGAAGTCTATATGAGAAAAAAGGCGCCGCTCGGCGATCCTATCGAAGTAACGATAAGAGGCTACGAGCTTACGCTTCGTAAAACCGAAGCAGCCTGTGTAACGATGGAGGTTATTAAGTAATGAAGAATTTTGCACTTGCCGGCAACCCTAACTGCGGCAAAACTACGCTGTTTAACAGCCTTACGGGTTCTACGGCTCACGTCGGTAACTGGCCGGGCGTAACCGTTGACAAAAGAGAAGGTACGTATAAGAAATGTGCCGAACCCATCGCAATCGTAGACCTTCCGGGTATATATTCGCTTTCGCCCTATACACCCGAAGAAGTTATCGCGAGAAACTTTATTCTTGACGAACAGCCCGACTGCGTTATCAATATCGTAGACGCAACCAACCTCGAACGTAACCTTTATCTTACGACGCAGATTATGGAAATAGACGTTCCTATGGTTATCGCGCTCAACATGATGGACGCCGTCGATAAAGCCGGCGACAAGATTGACGAAAAAGAACTCGAAAAGAGACTCGGCGTTCCCGTAGTCAAGATTTCCGCTCTTAAGGAAAAAGGTCTCGAAGACCTTATGAACAAGGCTTACGCCGAAAGCAAGAAGACGAGAAAGGGCGTTACGGTTCTCGAGGATTCGGCTCTTACTCATCTTATCACGGACGTAAAGATCGCTCTTGACGGACAGAAAGTAAAAGATCCTCTTTTCCACGCGATTAAACTCGTAGAACAGGACGAAATCGAAGTCGCTATGCACAGAGAAACCGTTCAGATGGTCGAAGAATTCAAAAAGACCTTCAAGGACGATACCTTCGGAACGGACTTCGAAGCTCTCGTAGCCGACGCAAGATATAAATACATATCCAAGAATTTTGCTCCCGTTCTCGTTCGTAAGAGCAAAGAAAGAGTTCAGATGACCAAATCGGATAAAGCCGATAAGGTTATGACGCATAAGGTTTGGGGTATTCCCATTTTCCTCGTCATTCTGTTCGCTATATTCCACCTGACGTTCTCGGAAAACTTCCTTTTCCTCGGCTCGATTTTCAAGCTTCCTTCTCTCGAAGATCTCGGACTTCTTACCGAAGACGGCGAACCCATAAGCTATGGCGTAAGATGGCTTGCCTGCGTTTACAACGGCGCCGTTTACTCCCCGGGCGTAATAATCAACAACATCTGGAACGATATGCTTGTCGGCGAGCTTTTCGGCTGGCTGCAGGGTCTCGTTGAAGGCAGCGGAATAGCGGATTGGGCAATCGGTCTTATCAACTACGGTGTAATCGACGGTCTCGGTGCCGTTCTTTCCTTCCTTCCTCCTATCCTCGTCCTGTTCCTGTTCTTCTCCATTCTCGAAGATTCCGGTTATATGGCTCGTATAGCCTTCATTCTCGACAGAATGTTCAGAAAATTCGGTCTTTCCGGCAGAGCTTTCATGCCGATGATTATGGGCTTCGGATGTTCCGTTCCCGCTATGATCAACACGAGAACTCTTTCCGACGAAAAAGAAAGAACCGCAACCATAAGAGTTATCCCGTTCTTCTCTTGCGGCGCTAAATTGCCTATCCTTACCGCTGTTGCCGGCGCGATAGTCGGTTTCTTCGGAGTGGGCAACGCCGATCTCATCACCTACGCAATGTATCTTCTCGGTATAATTGCCGCAATCATAAGCGTTCTTCTTATGAGAGGCACTTCTCTTAAGGGCGAAACTCCTCCGTTCATTATGGAGCTTCCCGCTTATCACGCTCCTCAGTTCAAGAACCTTATGGCTCACCTCTGGGATAAGACCAAGCATTTCGTAAAGAAAGCTTTCACCATTATTCTTGCGTCCACGATCGTTATCTGGGCTTTGACTCACTTCTCCTTCCAGTGGAAATTCCTCGGCGACGAAGAAATCAACGAAAGTATTCTTGCCGGTTTAGCACAGCTTATTCAGCCGCTCTTCACGCCGCTCGGTTTCGGTAGCCAGCTCGGCGAATTCGGATGGGTATTCGGTGTTGCCGCGGTCGCAGGTCTTATCGCAAAGGAAAACGTTATCGCTACGTTCGCAACCCTTGCGGCCTGCCTGCTCGTAGTGGCTAAAGCCAAGTTCCCCGAAATCGGCGACCTCGACATAGCTAACGAAGACGGTATCGACGCCGTTAAAGCAATGATTTATGCGACGAACATCACCGTTCCCGGTCTTATCTCCTTCATCGCGTTCAATATGACGACCATTCCCTGTTTCGCCGCAGTAGGTACCGCAAAAGCGGAACTTCAGAGCAGCAAACGCTTCAAGGGAACGCTGGCGTTCTGGATTCTTTCCTCTTACGTTATCGCGGCTATGGTTTATACCATCGGTTCCTGGTGGTGGACCGCAATCATCTGGGCGGCGGTTATCGTTCTCGTAGCTTTCGTTATCGTTACGAGAAACAAGAATCTTGCAAGAAAAGGAGCGTAAACTATGGGCTTTTGGGAAATTTTACTGATAATAGGCTGCGCGGCGTTAGTCATCAGCGTTACAGTTGTTTCCGTTATCCGAAAAATAAAGGGTAAAAGCTCGTGCGACTGCGGATGCGACTGTTGTAACTGCAACGCCTGCAAATACGCGCAAAAAAACAAGGATCAGAAAAAGTGATTTGATGCTCCCGTAGGCGAAAACCTTCGGGAGCTTTTTAAAAAGGAGGCAGAATATGTCGGAAAAAATGATTGTCGAACAGTGTTCACCTACTCTCGCGGGAATGAAGACCGGAAGCGTATTTCATTGTTCGTACGAAAACGAAGCAGAACTTCATTCGGAGATAAGCAGATTCAACGGCGTATTGATTCCGAAAGGACTCAGAATGCTTCCGCTTAAAAAAGACGGGCGTCGCGCTCTCATATACGTTTACAGACCGACTCAGCTCGAAAAGGACGTAAACGAGAGTAGTGCGATAGATATTCTTAAAAGCTACGGGTATTCCTCGGGCTGTGAAAGCAGTCTTGTTGCCCGTTTGAGGGAAAGGCTTTGCGAATCGGAGTGTTTTCCTCACGAAATAGGTCTGTTTTTGGGTTATCCGCCCGAAGACGTGAAAGGATTCATAGACAACAAAGCCGCAAGCTGCAAATGCTGTGGCTACTGGAAGGTTTACGGCGACGAAAAAAAAGCCAGAAAAACCTTCGATAAATTCAGAAAATGCACGAAAGTTTATTGCGGCTGTTATGAAAAATCGGCTTGTTTCCATAAGCTCATAGTCGGACAGTGAAAAAGTCATTTATTTTTCTTCGGTAGTGAGATTCATAATTTTGTAGCGGATTTCACATTTATGCGCAAATAATCTCATTGGATTTATGATTTTCTTCATAATTTGTTTCTTTTTTATAAATCGCCGGCGATTCCAACCGGCTTTTCTTTTGACGTTACCGCTTGACAAAAACGGAGTTTTGTGCTAAACTAAAAATTAGCCTCTTCGGATTAGAGAGGCTCAGGAATAAACGAGGAACTAATTCGGATATATGGTCAGACTTAACAAATATATGGCAGACTGCGGAATCGACAGCAGACGAGCCTGCGATAAAATCATTTCGGAAGGAAGAGTAAAGGTCAACGGCAAAACAGTTACGGAACTCGGAACTATCGTCAACGAGCTTAACGACAGCGTTTCCGTGGACGGAAGGAGGATTTCCGAAGTCAAAAAGAATTACTACGTTATGCTTCATAAGCCCAAGGGCTACGTTACTACGGTCAAAGACGATAAGGGAAGAAAAACCGTTATGGATCTCGTGAAAATCAGAGCAAGACTTTTTCCCGTCGGAAGACTCGATTACGATACGGAAGGGCTTCTTCTTTTGACCAACGACGGAGAATTCGCTCAGGCTCTGACTCATCCGGGCAACGAGATCGGAAAGACTTACGTTGCGAGAATCAAGGGAAAACTCAGCAAGACGGAGTTGTTTTCGCTTCGTAACGGCGTTGAAATCGACGGAAAACTCACCGCGCCCGCGCAGGTCAAGGTCCTTGAGGAAAGCGACGACGAATCGCGGATAGAGCTGACCGTAACGGAAGGAAGAAATCATCAGATTAAGAAAATGTTCGAAGCCGTCGGAAAGGAAGTCAAATTCCTTAAACGCACGAAAATCGGAGATTTGCGTCTGGGCGGACTCGGCAGAGGAGAATACAAGATTCTCGGACAGAAAGAAGTAGACATTCTTAAAAAGCCGCTCGTTAAGAAAGATATTCTTGACGACGGAAAGAAATATTGATCGGAGGTTATTATGAAGAAGATCATTACGATAGGCAGAGAATTCGGTAGCGGAGGAAGGGAGCTTGGAAAACAGCTTGCGGAAAAGCTCGGCATAGCTTATTACGATAACGAAATCGTCGAAGAAATCGCGAAGAAGACGTCGCTTTCGGAAAAATACGTAAAAGAAATTCTCGAGACTAAACCGATTTCGGTGATGCCCGCGGCGGTAGGAAGAACGTTTTTCGTTCCGGTGGATTACCATACGAACGTAAGTCTTGAAATCTTTAACGCGCAGAGCCACGTTATCAGAGAGATGGCGGCGAAAAGCGAATGCGTTATCGTCGGAAGATGTGCGGATTACATACTTAAAGACGCGGAGCCTTTCAGAATTTTCGTTTATGCGGATATGGATTATAAGATGGCGAGATGCCGCGCGCGCGCTCACGAAGGAGAAGATCTTTCCGATAAGAGGCTCAAAAAAGACATTATGGCGGTCGATAAAGCGAGAGCGCAGTATTACGAATTCTATACCGGGCAGACTTGGGGCAATAAGCTCAATTACGATATCTGCGTGAATACTACGAATTCCGAGATTTCAGTAGTAGTAGACGCGCTTGCGAAGATGTTTGTGGAATCGCAGAAGAATTAGGCTTTTTCCGAAAAAATCGGAAGCGGTTGCGGACTTCGTGAAAACTGAGTCCGGATTAAAGATTTTAAATTAAAAAGAAACGGTTCTTACCGTTTCTTTTTTTGTTTTGGAGAATAATCTTCGGTTTCATTCCGAATCCGTATTCGATTTGAGGAACGGGTTTCAGTCTTTGCCGAAAACAAAATCGTTCCGGTCGAATCGGTCTTTTTCGACAATCACGCATAAAACGCCGCTTTTAACGGAAACCGAACATTCTTTAAGGAAGGTATTGCTTATTCCGAGCGGAAAAAGATTTGTGAGCGAATGGTCGTCGAGCAGATATTCCGTGCCTTTTTCGGTTACGCTCGTAGAAACGTCCGAAAGAGAAAAGACGGAAAAAGTCGTTTTCAAACCGGTTTTCATAATTACCGAATTCATAGGTCGGGAAATCTTTACGGCTTTTCCGTTCATACCGGGGATTTTTCCGCAAAATGCGCGGTCTTTTGAAGTAAGAACGAAAACGATTTCGTCGTTTCCTATCGCAAAAGCCCTTTTCCCGAGAGCCGAAAGCATAGCAAGCGTCTGAATATTGGCGAAAGTATGGTCGCTTCTTCCGCCTATCGTCCCGTAAAGCACGAACGTATCGCAATTCCGCGAAAGACCTTCCGTAACCGCGATATACGAGTCCGTATAGTCTTTCTTCGTCGGGAAAATCTCTATGCCCGCAGCGTCGGGAACGTATCCCAGCGAGTCGAAATCTCCGAGAATAAGGTCCGGCTTAATTCCGAATTTTTCCGTGACGGCTAAGCCTCCGTCGGCTGCGATAACGAAGTCGCCTTCTTTTATGACGGGTTTTGCGCCCGCGTAGTCGAGCGCGCCGAAAATAACGCAAGTTTCGGGCATACTTTTTGAAAAACCTCCGCAAAAACAGATTTATATAGTTCCATATCTCAAATAATATAGCACATATTTGCGTATTTTTCAAGTAAAACTTGACATTTCCGAAGAAGTGGTATATACTTGTTTTGCATCGAAAGGCGGAGGCTCACTTCCGTCGCGACGAAAAAGAAATCAATATAAAACCGTATATGGAGAAAGATATGCACGACTTACTTTGGACACCGTCGGAAGAAAGAATCAAAAAGACGGAAATGTATGCGTTTATGCAGTATGTTAACGAAAAGAAAGGACTCGAGCTTAAAAACTATCGCGAGCTTTACGACTTTTCTATAGAGCGCGGCGAAGAATTCTGGGACCTTCTCTGGAAATTCCTCGGAATAATTTCTACGCCTTACAAAAAGGTTGTGGACGATATTAAAAAAATGCCCGGAGCGGATTGGTTTATCGGAGCTAAACTCAATTATGCGGAAAATATGCTCAGATTCTCAGGCGATAAGGAAGCTATCGTATTCATCGGCGAGAATTCCGTAAGAAAGAGCATTACCCGCGACGAACTCAGGAACGAAGTTATCCGTCTTGCAAAGGCTTTCCGCAAGGAAGGCGTAGGAGCGGGCGACAGAGTTTGCGGATATATGCCCAACACGGCCGAAACCGTTATCGCTATGCTTGCTACTACGGCTCTCGGAGCTACCTGGTGTTCCTGCGCGACGGATATAGGTACGGGCGCGGCTATCGACAGGCTCGGTCAGGTCGAACCCAAGATTCTCGTTACAACCGACGGCTATTATTATAAGGGCAAGGTCTTCGACGTTACCGCTAACGTTAAAATCATCGCGGAAGGTATTCCTTCCTTGAAGAGAGTAGTGGTTTCGCATTACGCAGGCGACGAGAATAAGGCTCTGGATATCGAGAACGCCGTTCGTTGGAACGAATATATCGAAAAGGAAGACGACCGCGACTTCGAATTCGTCAAGGTTGACGCGCACGATCCTCTCGTGGTTATGTTCAGCTCCGGAACGACCGGAAAGCCCAAATGTATGGTTCAGTCGGTCGGCGGTATTCTTATCAACCAGCTCAAGGAACTCGTTCTTCATCACGATATAAAGGAGGGCGACAGACTTCTTTATATAACGACCTGCAGTTGGATGATGTGGAACTGGCAGGCTTCGGCTCTCGGCGCGGGCGCAACGATTATTCTTTACGACGGAAATCCTTCTTATCCCGATACTTCCGCAATCTGGCATATCCTCAAAAAAGAAAACGTAACCGTGTTCGGTCTTTCCGCAAGCTATATTCATTCCCTTCACGCGTCCGGTTTCTCTCCTAAAAAAGAAGTCGGCGAGCTTCCTTGTCTTAAATGTATTTCACAGACAGGCTCGGCTCTCTCGGACGAAGGCTTCAAGTACGTCTATCAGGAAATCAAGAGCGACCTTCATTTCAGCTCCATTGCGGGCGGTACGGATATTAACGGCTGCTTTGCTTCGGGTAATCCCATAAGCCCCGTTTATTCCAACGAACTTCAGGCTCCCGGTCTCGGTATGGCTATAGACTGTTTCGATATCGACGGAAAGCCGATAAGAGACGTTCAGGGCGAGCTCGTCTGCAAACAGGCGGCTCCGTCTATGCCTTTGAGATTCTGGAACGATCCTACGGGCGAAAGATACCATAACGCATACTTTACTATGTTCCCCGGAATCTGGCAGCACGGAGATTACGTCGTTATCAGCAGCGAAACGGGCGGAATCACCTTCTACGGAAGAAGCGACAGCGTTCTTAAACCCTCGGGCGTCCGTATCGGTACTGCGGAAATTTATAATCAGGTCGCTAAGGTTCAGGCTGTTTCGGATTGCATAGCCATCGGTCAGAATTATCACGACGACCAGAGAATCATTCTTTTCGTTACGATGAAGGACGGCTATACGCTTACCGACGAAATCAAGAAAGAGATTAAGACGACTCTCAGGGTAAACGCTTCGCCCAGACACGTTCCCGCTTTGATTTTTGCGGTGCCGGACATTCCGAGAACGCTTAACGGAAAAAAGGTCGAAAGTGCGGTTACCAATATCGTCAACGGAAGAGCCGTTACGAACAGAGACGCTCTGAGTAATCCCGATTCGCTCGATTATTTCGAAGAGCTTCTTCCCGAACTTAAAAAGTAATCCTTTCCATCGGAGAAGGCGAGAGAAAATCTCGTCTTCTTTTTTATTTTCGGTCAAAAAACGACCGCCCGAAAAAGGAAAAAACCTAAAATCGACGTTTTCTGCGAAAATGATTCAAAAACTCGGTAGTCTTTGGTATTGACTTTTTGAAGAAAGGGCGTTATAATTTACGGGAAGACGATCCGAGCCGATAAAAGACTTGGATTTCATTTATAACCAAGGAGGAAATACGGTGAATAATCTTCTCTTGAATCCGGGTATAACCATTTTCGGATTCACTATCTATTATTATGCAATCATCATCGTTTTCGGTATGGCTTTGGCTATTTTTCTTATGCACTATCTGATGAAGAAAAAAGCTTTGAATCCCGACGATATGTATACTTACGTTCTTATTCTTCTTCCGACCGCGATTTTGTCCGCAAGGCTTTACTTTTATCTTTTCCCCTATGAAGGACAAACTTCCGACTGGAGTACGTTTTTCCAGTTCAGAAACGGCGGAATAGCCATTTACGGAGGAGTTATAGGCGGATTTCTTGCCGTGCTTATAACGAGTCTCTGCAAAAAATACAATACCTTCGACATAACCGATTGTATCACCCCGGGACTTATGCTGGCGCAGGCTATCGGAAGATGGGGCAACTTCGTAAATCAGGAGGCTTACGGTAATCTCGTTACCGATCCGTCGCTTCAGTGGTTTCCGTATGCCGTTTTCATCGATTCGAAAAACGCTTGGTATCAGGCGACTTTCTTTTACGAGAGTGCGATAAATCTTATCGGATTCGCGATTCTGATGATTCTTATTTTCAAGTGGAAGGGAATGCGCAGATTTTTTGCGACGGGATTTTATTTCGTATGGTACGGATTCAACAGACTCTTCGTCGAGAGCCTCAGAAGCGACAGCCTTTACTTTGAATTCTTCGGAATCAAAACGGGCATAAAGGTTTCCCAGCTCGTTTCGGTCGTGCTTATACTTTTCGGCTGCGTATTGTTTATAATAGCTTACAGGAAGGAGATAAAACGCGCGTTTCTGAAACTCTTCGGGAAATCTGCCGAAGCCGTCCCCGAGGACTATGTAACGAATATGCGAGCCTTTCCTCTCGAATGGGCTTTGAAGCGTCAGGAAAAGCTTGCTCTTGCCGCAGAAAGCGCGGATTTGTCGGAAAACGCAGACGCGACCGTCCCGAAATCTGAAAACGATTACGGTACGGACGTTTCCGACGACGGAGAAGACAGGACTTACACTTACGATTCGGGTTATAAAGACGGATTCGGATACTCGTCGGGCGGTGAAGATTCTTCTAAAGACGACAACGACAACGAAAAAAACGATTGAGGCGCGGCTGCGCGGGAGGAACAAAATGGAATTCAAAAGAAATCTGACGCTGCTCACTGATTTTTACGAGCTGACGATGATGAACGGATATCTCGAATACGGAATGGCCGATAACGAAGCCGTTTTCGACTTATTTTTCAGAGAAAACGAGGAAAGTGATTTCTGTATAGTCAGCGGACTTCAACAGGCGATAGAATATGTTAAGAATCTTCATTTCGACGAAGAAGATATAGATTATCTCAGAAAAAGCTGCGGATTCGGCGAGGATTTTCTCGAAAGACTCAGGAATTTTAAGTTTACCGGCGATATGTACTCTATGGAAGAGGGTACGATCGTTTATCCGCACGAGCCTATCATAACCATAAAAGCTCCGATTTTCGAAGCTCAGCTTCTCGAAAGCGCGCTGCTCTGTATTGTCAACTTCGAAACTCTTATAGCCACGAAAGCCAACAGAATCGTCAGAGCCGCGACTCCCGCTTCGGTCGTTGAATTCGGTTTAAGGCGCGCTCAGGCTCCCGACGCGTCGATTTACGGCGCGAGAGCTGCCGTCGTAGGCGGATGCGACTCTACGAGCAACGTTTTATGTTGTCAGATGTTCGGCTTCCCGCCCAAGGGAACGCACGCGCACAGCTGGATTATGGCGTTTCCCGACGAATTGTCCGCCTTCAGAGCCTACGCAGACCTTTTCCCCGACGGTTGTCTGCTTCTTGTGGACACTTACGACACTCTCGGAAGCGGCGTTCCCAACGCAATCAAGGTATTTAACGAGCTTCGCGCAAAGGGACACGAGCCTGCGGGCATAAGACTCGACAGCGGCGACCTTGCTTATCTTTCGAAACAGGCAAGAACGATGCTCGATAACGCGGGTTTCCCCAAAGCCAAGATATTCGCGAGCGGAGACCTTGACGAATATACGATTCAGGCACTCAAACTTCAGGGAAGCAGAATAGATATCTACGGCGTAGGAACGTATCTTATCACGAGTCATAACAATCCGAGTCTGGGCGGAGTTTATAAGCTTGCAGCGATGGAAGAAAACGGAGTTCTCGTTCCCAAAATGAAGGTCTCGGATAACCCCGTTAAAATCACCAATCCCGGATTTAAAAAGGTCGTCAGAATCTTCTCCGCAAAAGAAAACAAAGCTGAAGCCGATCTTATCTGTCTCAGAGATGAAGTTATCGACGAAAGCAAGCCCTTAACCGTTACGCACCCGACCGAAAGATGGAAGAAGAAGGAATTTACCGATTATTATACGGTAGAGCTTCAGAAGCAGATTTTCAGAAGAGGCGAACTCGTTTACAAGCTTCCGACTATGGATGAGATCATTAAGAAGACCAGGACCAATCTTAACGGATTCTGGGAAGAATATACGAGGCTCTTGCGTCCGCAGACCTATAAAGTCGACCTCAGCGACGAATTATACGAACTCAAGCATAAGATGCTTAAAACGGAGTAATTATGGAAGCGAAACCCAATCTGAAGAAATTTCGGCTTACGTTCAGAGGTTACGACGTGGACGAAGTCGACGCTTATATTGAAAAGACCGAGAAGCTCGAAGAATCCCTGAACGAGCAGAAAGCAAGGATATTCGAACTCCTCGATCAGAACGAGAAACTCAGAAAAGAAGCGGAGGAGCTTCGCCGTAAACAGGACAACATATCCTCCGCGTTGCTTGAAGCCACGAAAAAAGCCGACCAGATCGTTTCCGAAGCAAAAGGACTTGCAGACGCGGAAATCGAAAGAGTGAGGCTCTTCAGATCGAAATGGGAATATTTTGCCGAAAAAATGCTCAGCGAGCTTGCTCCGAGGCAGAAGCTTCTTTACGAAAAACTTTCGCGCCGTATCGACGAAACTTTGAATAAATTCTGCCGTGAGACTGCAGAAAACGACTCCCGCGCGAGCGGATTCGAAGAAGCCGAAAACAAAGTGGACAAGCTTAAATCCGATGCGAACGAAACTCTGCGTCTTGTTGAGGCTGCGGAAAAGTCTGCGGACGAGGGCGGAAAAGTCGTTCACGCAATTGAGCTTGACGAGGTTTACAACACGACAGAGAGTCTCGAGGACCTTCTCAGCGAATTGGGTTGAACCTCCGACCGCAGCTCTTATAAATTTTGATTTTTAACGAAAAAGCCCGAAGAAACCATATTTTTCGGGCTTTTTTATTGTTTTGATTATATCCGATTCCGGCAAATCAGTTTTTCAGGCTTTGTTCCCGAGTTTCTTTCTGCCCGAAATCCGACTTATGAATCCGAACGACATCGGATAGATCACGGCGACGATAACGAAAAGAATCGTGTAACGAAGGAGTTTCAGCCAGTTAGCCGCAAAGCCTTCGGTCGCTATAAGCGAGAAAATCGCCTTTAATCCGAACTGAACCGCAACGAGAACGGCTGCCCCGAAAATCGTCCTTAAAATCGTCTCCGAAGCGCTTTCGGCGTCCTTGAAATTGACGAACCGCCTCTCGATTTTTACGCCGACTATCATTCCCAAAGACATTCCGTAGCTTGCAAAGAGGTCGCTCTGAGTATTGGCGAAATAATCGGCGAAAAACGGAAGAAACAGGAAGGGCAGCGGAATGGCAAGAAGCGCGACGATAAAAGCCTTTTCGTGTTTTTCGGCAAGTTTCGGGAGCGTAAACGCGCACAAAACGCCTATCGCCGCTCCGATTATCACGTCGGTGGGATAATGCGCGCCGAGGTAATTTCTCGACAGCATAACGAGAACCGTAAGAACCGCCGCGATCGCGTAAAGGAAGGCTTTTCTGAAATATTCCGCCAGCGAGAAGTAGAGCAACGCGCCGTTTTGCGAATGTCCGCTCGGAAAGCTGAAACCGCTCACATTCTTGAGATTTCTGATTTCGTCCGAAGCCGCCCACGGCCGCGGTCTTTGAATTATATTCTTGACTACGGAATTTAAAGCGCACGAAGCGCAAGCCGCAAGTCCTAACCGTACGGCTGCTTTTTTGTCTATCGACCAATAAAACAGGCAGAAAATCCCCGCCATAAACAAATCTTCGCCGAAAAACGTAAAGAATCGGTTGATATAGTAAACAATCGAGCCTTGCTGCCCGAGACTTTGAAGCCAGACTATAAAATCTATTTCCCAGGGCATAAAAACCTCCTTATTCCGACCGTTATTGTGTGCAAAAAAACGCCGGATATGAAAAACGCCCTGCCGAAAAAGGCAAGGCGCGTAAAAGTCGATAAGTTATCTTGCAGCTTTGTGGGCAGTTCTCAGGCAGCGAGTACAAACGTATTCGTTCGTCTGTTTACCGTTGATCTCGATTCTTACCTTCTGCACGTTAGCACTCCAAGTATGGGGAGTTCTTCTGTTCGAGTGGCTGACTCTGTTGCCTGCCATTTTGCTTTTACCGCAGATAGCGCAAACTCTTGACATCTTTTAACACCTCCTGTACGAACCGTCTTATTCAGCCTATGTATTGTACCACTTTTTCTCGGTTTTGGCAATCGTTTTTACCACTCTTTTAGGAGCTTTTTTAAGTTTTTGCGGCTCCGCGGCGGCTTTTGAACGGCAAACGGAGCGGGGCGGAAATCTTTTTGGATTTGCATTCCGAAAAGCCGACCGTATTTATACTAACCTCGATTTTGTCTTTGATAACAATAAACGAATCAATTTAAAACAAAGAAGCTTTTATTTTCTTCGCAAAATTCAAGTCCAAATCGCATAAAAATAAAACTATTTAATTAAAATATATTTGCTCTTTTTGTAAATTAAATTCCGACATATTTTATACGAGGAAATTTGTCTTTTATCATAATTTAAGTGTAATTTACGAGATAGAATTATATATTATCTGTGTTTAAAGTATAATTGTCGGCAGTAATAAAATTAAAAAACGATGGATAAATTGTGGAAGAATCTGTTTTTCAAGAGAAAATTCTGTGTGCATTTTTATTCACGGATTATAAGTTTTTAAAATCCGATTTTCGGTTTTTTTAAGGTTATCCGTCTTTAAAAATGCGTTTTTTTCGAGAAAATTAATTTAAATGTAATTATTTGAGTATAAAACTTACGACAGATGTATATATACAGTATTGTATACGCATTTTTGGCTGATTTTATAAATCATACGTTCTATAAACGCCTTAAAAACTGACTAAAGCGTTCAAAAATTATCGGCTTTTTGTTGATGATAACGGAAATCAGTTGTAAATATGCTTCGAATGCTGTATAATGTACCAGTAGCAGTATGCAACGGAGGGAATTATGCCGCTGATAACATCAAACGCTTACGGAAAAATTTCCGTTACCGACGAAGTCGTGGCGTCTATCGCAGGAAGATTAGCGATGGAGTGTTACGGTGTTACCCAGCTCGTTCCCAGAAAGCTCACGGATACTCTTGCGGATATTTTCAAACATACAAGCGAAGGACGCGGAGTCAGAATCGTTTCGAAGGGCGACAGAGTATATATCGACCTTTACGTCATATTCAAGATGGGAACGTCTTTGAATGCGGTTGCGGATTCTCTGAAAAGCTCGATTAAATACGGAGTCGAGAATTTTACGGGAATGATAGTCGAAACGGTCAACGTTCATATAATGGGAGTGAGCTTATAGCGGACTGCCAAGGAGAGGCGTATATTATGGCTAACAGAGCTGATTATATTATTACTCCGGCTATTCTGAAAAGAATGGTTATCGCCGGAGGAAAATTACTCGAGATCAATAAACAGACGGTAGACGCTCTTAACGTTTTCCCCGTTCCCGACGGAGATACGGGAACGAATATGTCGCTTACCGTCAAATCCGCCGTCAAGGAGATTTATCCGGTTGCGAATAACGATATGGAGGAGCTTGCGAAAAAGCTTTCTTCGGGAGCATTGAAGGGCGCGAGAGGAAATTCGGGCGTTATTCTCTCTCAGATATTCAAGGGCTTTTCTTCTGTTATTATGACCGAAAAGGAAATTACGCCGAAGATTTTCGCGAAAGGTCTTCAGAGCGGCGTTAAAGTCGCTTACGACGCTGTTGCGAAGCCTAAGGAAGGCACTATACTTACGGTTGCGAGAGTTATGTCCGAACAGGCTGCTGAATTCGCGAAAAAGCAGATTCCTATGGCTGAATTTCTCAAGAAGATCATTGCGGTCGGCGAAGATACGCTCAGCAAGACTCCCGATATGCTGGACGTCCTTAAAAAAGCGGGCGTCGTAGACAGCGGCGGATACGGATTGCTCGTTATCTTCAAGGGATTCCTTATGGGATACAACGACGAAGAGGTTACGGGAGCGGAGGACTATAATCCCGCGGCTGCGAACGTAGCCGTTCAGAATACCGAAAGCGTCGAAGCTTATATAGATTACGAGCTTCTCGACAACATCGAATTCGGCTACTGTACGGAATTCTTCGTGATTAACCTTTACAAAAAGACGCTTCTTTCCGACATAGACAAACTTCGCGAAAAGCTTATGTCCATAGGCGACAGCGTCGTCGTAGTCGGAGATCTTTCCTTCATCAAAGTTCACGTCCATACGAATAACCCCGGAGTCGCTCTCCAATACGCGCTCGAGCTCGGCGAACTCGACAGACTCAAAATAGAGAATATGAGAGAGCAGAACAGACAGCTCAAAGCTAAATTCGACGCGGAAAGAAAACCCGTGGGTATGCTTGCTATCTGTTCGGGCGACGGTTTCAAGGAGATCTTCAAGGATCTTCTCGTCGATCAGATTATCGAAGGCGGTCAGACTATGAATCCGAGCGCGGACGATATCGCTCAGGCAATCAAAAAGATCAACGCCGAAAACGTTATCGTTATGCCCAACAACAAGAACATTATCCTTGCTGCGGAACAGGCGAGAGGACTTATTACGAATAAGCAGGTTTTCGTCGTTCCGACCAAGAACGTTCCGCAGGGACTTGCGGCTACGCTTGCGTTCAATCCCGAGGCTTCCGTTCAGGAAAATCTGAATCTTATGAACAACGCTATTCCGTCGGTCAAAACCGGTTCGGTTACCTTTGCGGTCAGATCGTCCGCTATGGACGGAATTTCCGTCAACGAAGGCGATATCATCGGACTGGACGGAAACAAGATCGTCAACAAGGGCGATACTGTCAACGAAGTTACGAAGACTTTGGTTAAGGATATTTCCGACGCGGACAGCGAAGTCCTTACGCTCTATTACGGAAGCGAAGTTTCCGAGGAGCAGGCGGAAGATCTTGCCGAAGATCTCAGGAAAACCTATCCCGATATGGAAGTTGACGTTCATTACGGCGGACAGCCGCTTTATTACTACATTTTCTCTCTTGAATAACTTAAAATTGACGCGGAGGGGATCTTTCCTCTCCGCAAACCGAAAAAATGGAAAAAGAATGTAAAGTCAGACTGACCAGCAGCGTGCTTGGCGGCGACGACGGAATGGAGCTGCTTTCGACCGGCAAGTGGAGCGAAGACAACGGAGTTTATTCCGTCGAATACGAAGAAATGGATGAAACGGGCGAATCGAACACCGTCAATAAAATCGTGGTTTCGGGCGACGTCGTTTCGGTCAGCAGATTGGGAGAACATCCGTCGACGATGGTTTTCCGGCAAGGTAAAACTTTTGATACGTGTATAGTTACGCCGTACGGCGAAATTCCTCTTTCGATATATTCGAGAAAAATCAATTTTGTAAGAAAAGAAAACGGAGCTGAACTCGATTTGATATATTCGTTTGATTTATCCGGAGAGCCGGGCAGTAACGAGCTGCATCTGACGGTTGATTATTGATTTTTCCGTGCATTTTTAGGCTTATGCCTGTAAACGGAGCATTTTTATGAAGATTATTCGGATAGGTCATTCTTGTTTTAAGTTAATATCGGACGAAGGAAAGATCGTTTTAACCGATCCGTTTGACGAAAGCGTAGGAATAGGAAGATTAAACTGCGAAGAAGCCGATATCGTTACGACGAGTCATTATCACGGCGACCACAATTTTCTTGAAGGGGTTAAGAAAGGCTATATTCTCGTGAACGAAGTCGGAACGACAAAAATCGGCGGAATTTCGATTGACGGAATATCGTCTTATCACGATGAATGCGAAGGTAAAAAGCGCGGAAAGAACGTTATTTTCAGATTCGATATCGACGGCGTGCGCGTTTGCCATATGGGTGATATAGGAGAGCCTCCGAGCGATGATTTGGTCGGAAAAATAGGGAAAATCGACGTTCTTCTTTTGCCGGTCGGCGGTTTTTATACGGTTGAGCCTGATATTGCCAGAGAGTATGTCGATGCGATTTCTCCCGCGACGGTTATTCCTATGCACTATAAAACGGAAAATTGCAGGTATGATATAAAAAGCGTGGATGCTTTCCTTTCGGTTTGCGCGGATTATCCGACAAAATACGAAGAAAGCGACGAGATTTCTTTTTGTGTGGAAGATTTTGCTGCAAAAAGCAGAACGACGATTACGATACTCAAAGCCAAGCATTTTTAAAAAAAGTATATTGCGAGTCGTTTCACGGATATAATATAAAAATAAATAAAGAAGAATCCGTTCAGATTTAATATCTTTTACGGTGGTTGTCATTTGAACGAATGACAGGGGATTTGGTTATGAAATACACTGAAAATGAATTAAGAGCGAAAACTCTTACCGAATTAAGAAAAATAGGCGGCTCTGTCGGAGTTGCTAAATATAGCCGCAAACAGGCGGACGAGTTGATTGAATTGATTCTTGCAATTCAGAACGGAGAGGTCGAGCCTGCGGTTATGAAAAGAGGCAGGCCCCGAAAAGACGCCCGAACGCAAACGGACATAATCAGAAGTCAAGCCGAATCAGAAAACAAAACCGAGAAAGAAGAGGATTCCGGAGCCGAAAAAAGCGATGACAACGAAAAAGACGACGGAGAGGAAGCTTTCAGGCATAACGAAGGCGTTTTCGATTTCCGAAATCGCGAGCGCAAGACCGATTCGAGCGAATCTCAGCCGAAAAAACCGGTTTACGACGAGTACGTGGCTTCGAGATTAAGTCAGTCGAGAGCGATCAGAAGGGACGTTCTTCGTCAGAAAGCCAATACCGAATGGAAATTCAAAAGTCCCGAAAGTCAGGCGCGGATTTACGCAGAGCAGCAGTATCGGGCAACTCATCCGGAAAGCGAAGAGTTCAGATATGCTCAACAGCAGAATACGGAGCTTCCGGAGCGTTTGTCCTACGATTCGAGGGTTCCCGAGCAGAGCGATTTTAATTCCGCGAAACAGACCTCCGAAGATAATTCGCAAAAAGATAAAAAAACGGAAAACGTCGATCTTCAGCAGGATTCCGACAGAATCGGAATAGTCGAGCTGATGCCCGACGGGTACGGACTTCTTCGCACGGTCAATTATTATCCCGCGGATTCGGACGTTTATATTCCCGCGATGCAGCTCAAACGTTTTCAGCTCAGAAACGGCGATAAGCTTCACGTCAGAGCCAGACCTTTCCCGAACAACAAATATCCTTCGGCGATTTTTATTTACAGCATAAACGATATTCCCTGCGATCAGCTTACGGTCCGTCCGAATTTCGAAGACCTCGTCCCGATATATCCCGACGAACGCATTAGGCTGGAGGACGGGCAGCACCGATTCGATATCGCGTTGAGAGCAATCGACCTCGTTTCTCCCATAGGAAGAGGGCAGAGGGGGCTTATCGTTTCGCCGCCTAAAGCCGGAAAAACCGTACTTTTGAAGAGCATAGCCCAGGCTATACTTCGGAACTACGAAGATATTCACGTTTTCGTGCTTCTCGTCGACGAAAGGCCGGAGGAAGTTACCGATATACAAGAAAGCGTGGACGGAGCGGAGATAGTCTATTCTACCTTCGATATGACTCCCGAGCATCATACGAAAGTTGCGGAACTGGTTATGCAGCGTGCAAAGAGAATGGTCGAGCTCGGAAAACACGTAGTTATTCTTCTCGACAGTATAACGCGGCTTTCGAGGGCTTACAATCAGGTTACGGAGCAGACGGGAAAGACTCTTACCGGAGGACTTGACAGCGCGGCGCTTTACGAGCCTAAAAAATTCTTCGGCGCGGCGAGAAATATCAAAAACGGCGGAAGCCTCACCGTTATAGCGACTGCGCTCGTCGATACGGGCAGCAAAATGGACGATATTATCTACGAGGAATTCAAAGGTACGGGCAATATGGAGATTCATCTCAGCCGAAAGATGTCCGAAAAACGGATTTTCCCGGCGATTGACCTTAATAAGAGCGGCACGAGGCGCGAAGAGCTTCTCCTTAACAACAACGAGCAGGAAGGAATGTGGATTCTCCGCAGGATTCTTTCGAAAGCCGACAACGCAGAGGCTACCGAGAAAATTCTCGATATGCTTGTCGCGACGAAAAACAACGAGGAATTTCTCGAATACGTTAGGTCTAAAATAGGCAAAAACGTCAAATAAGAAAAATAATTTTATGCGTTTCTTCCCATCGGTAAGAGCCGTCGGGAGGAACGTTTTTTATTGCGTTAAAAACAAAAAAACTATTTCATTTTTTATTTCTTCGCAAAATTTCAATTTTGTATAATTATTCCGTATAATATACATAAATTACTCGTTTGCACTTTAGCTTTTGAAGAATAATTATTTATGCGCGTTTTCTTCAATTATCGTGAGAAAGAGAAAATTTGCTGCTTTTTCAAAGAAACCGAATATAATTTGCGACGCGAAAATGCTTCTCTTATGAGGTAAATCACGGTTCAATCGTTGGACAACCGGTTTAATTTCTGCTATAATTAAAAAAAAGGAAAGGTTATGGATAAGTATATCGGAATCGTTATAGTGTATGCGCTGCTGTTGGCGGTGTACGCCTCCATAAAGAAAAAAGCGCCGTTTTTCGTCAGAAGCATTGTAAAAATGACTCTTTCGACGATGTTTCTGCTCGTTGCCGGACTCGGCCTCAAGGATGCGAATCAATGGACGGTTTCGGTTTTCGTGGCGTTGTGTTTTGCTTGGATAGGCGACTGGTTTTTGCGTTATATGGGCATATCCGCCGCAAAATTCAACGTCGGAGTAGTTGCGTTTGCAGTCTGTCAGTGTGTTCTCGTCGGTAACGCCTTGTTTAACGGTGGGTATGGAGAGCGCGGATTGCTGCTTCCGGGAGCGTTTCTTATCGCAGGTTTGTCTACGTTGGTTTTATGGCGTATGCTTGCTAAATCGAATGCTGAGCTTGGTATAAGTTATCCTTTCGTGAAGGGATATATGTTCACTATGTCCGTGCTTTTCGGCGTGTCCGTGTACTTTATGTTTACTTCGGGCGGAAGTCTTGCCGAAATCCTTATGACGGCAGGAATGTTTTTGTTTTACGTCTCGGATCTGTTTCTCGGCGTATATTCGTATATCTCGAAGAAAACTGCTTTGACCGTCCTTAACTCTATAACTTATTTCGGCGGAATGATGCTTATTGCTCTTTCCGCGGCTATTTGACGGATTTTGCGTTACGCAGTCCGTCGGCTGTAATTACAACGGAGGAAAAACTTATGGATTATTACGATACTTTCGATAAGATTCTGCTCGAAGAGCTGGTCGTCGCTCAGGGCTGTACCGAGCCTATTGCAATCGCATACGCGGCTGCATACGCGAGAGAGGTTCTCGGCTCTTTGCCCGATTCGGTAAAAATCGGATGCAGCGGAAACATCATCAAAAACGTCAAGTCTGTCGTCGTGCCCAATTCCGACAATATGACGGGTATTCAGGCGAGCGCGATTCTCGGCATAATCGGCGGAAAAAGTTCGCTCGAACTTCAGGTGCTTTCCGAAGTAACTCCCGCGCAGAGAGAAGAAGCCAAGGCTTTTATCAAAACCCACGAATGTAAAGTATATAATCTTGATTCTCCGTGTAATCTTCATATCGTCATAACTCTCGTAAAGGGCGACGATACCTGCGAAGTCGAAATAAAAGACCTCCATAACAACATAGTAAAAGTCGTTAAAAACGGCAAGGTTCTGCTCGAGAAGAAACAGGACTGTAAAAAATACTGCGGTGCGCTTACTCCGAGAGATTCTCTGAATTTCGAAAGAATCTACGATTACGCCAAAAACGCGCCTCTCGACAAAGTTCTTTCAGCTATCAGGCTTCAGAAGGAGTACAATTATTCCATTGCCTGCGAAGGAATTACTGCGGATTACGGCGTCGGGATAGGAAAATCGACCGCCCGTCACAGTCCCGACAGCATATATGCGAGAATGAAAGCTTATACGGCTGCCGCGAGCGAGGCGAGAATGTGCGGCTGTACTCTTCCCGTCGTAACCAACAGCGGCAGCGGAAATCAGGGTATCGCAAGCAGCGTGCCTCTCGTCGTTTATGCGAAAGAAAACGATATTCCCGAGGAAACTCTCGACCGCGCTCTGGCTTTTTCCAATCTTATGACGGTTTATCAGAAGACCTCGATAGGAAGACTTTCCGCGTTTTGCGGAGCGATTTCGGCTACCTGCGGAGCGGTCAGCGGTCTTGCTTTTATGTTGGGTTATCCTAAGAAGGTAATCAGTGATACGATAATCAATACTCTTGCCGACGATATCGGAGTGGTCTGCGACGGAGCGAAAGCGAGCTGCGCGGCGAAAATAGCCTGCGGACTCGACGCTGCGTTCAACGCCTTTTTCATCGCGATTGACGGGAAGCGTTATCCGGACAGTTGCGGAATAGTCGACGAAAGCGTTGATAAAACCATTGCCAACGTAGGAAGAATGGCTTCGCGCGGAATGCAGTCCACGGATAAGGAAATTCTTGAGATTATGCTCGAAAAATAAGCGATTTTTGTCGCAAAAATCGTAAAAGTCGTGTGAATTTTAGAGCAGCTTCGGAGAGATAAACGGGGGGTACGGATGAGTAAAGCGGATAAGATTTTTATTGAAAACTGCAGGGATATTCTTGAAAACGGTTTTCGGGATACGGCTCTCGACGTTCGTCCGAGGTGGAGTGACGGGACTCCCGCGCACACGATAAAGAAGTTTTGTCTTGTGAATCGTTACGATTTATCCGAAGAATTTCCGATAATGACTCTGCGAAGGACCGCGTGGAAATCCGCAATTGACGAGATGCTCTGGATTTGGCAGAAGAAATCGAACAGAGTATCTGAGCTGAATTCGCACGTCTGGGACAGTTGGACAGACGAGAATGGAACTATCGGAAAAGCCTACGGCTATCAGTTGGCGCAAAAACACATGTATCCCGAAGGAGAGTTCGATCAGGTGGACAGGATTCTTTTCGACCTTAAAAACAATCCGCAGTCGAGACGAATTCTCGCGAATATGTACGTTCACGCCGACCTTCACGAAATGCGGCTTTATCCCTGCGCGTATAGTCTTACGCTCAACGTAACGGGTGATAAACTCAACGCAGTTCTGAATCAGCGGTCACAGGATATGGCTGTCGCCAATAACTGGAACGTCGTTCAATATGCGGTTCTCGTTTCGATGTTTGCTCAGGTCAGCAATCTAAAAGCGGGCGAACTCGTTCACGTTATCGCCGACGCTCATATTTACGACAGGCACGAAGAAGCGATAAAACGCCTTATGGACGGGGAAATTTTCGACGCTCCCGAATTCAGGATAAATCCCGCCGTGACCGACTTTTACGACTTTAAAGTCAGCGATTTTTCCGTTGATAACTATTGCTTTAACGAAGAGAAATATAAATTCGAAGTCGCGATTTAAAGACTGTGATTTTTGATTGGGAAATTGGATTTTTGGTATAAACGAGAGATGGATATGAAATTGATTGCGGTGTGCGATGAAAATTGGGCTATCGGAAGGAATAACGGTCTGCTTTTCAGGCTTCCCGAGGATATGAAGCATTTCAAAAAACTGACCGAAGGCAAAACCGTTCTGCTCGGCTCGAATACGCTCAGGTCCTTCCCGGGCGGAAAGCCGTTGAAAAACCGAAGGAATATCGTTCTCAGTCATTCTCTTGCGGAAGGGGATGGCTACGAGGTTATGCGCGGGATAAGCGAACTTTCGGGTTTGATTTCGGACGAGGAGGTTTTTGTAATCGGCGGAGCTTCCGTGTACGAGCAGCTTCTCGACTATTGCGACGGAGCGATAATTACCAAAGTCGCAGCCAAAGCCGAGAATCCCGACAGATTTCTTCCCAATCTCGATAAGCTCGAAAATTGGGTTTTAGTCCGACAATCCCGACCGATTCGCGATAACGACCTCACGATAACTTTCTGCGAGTACGAAAATCTGAAGCCGCTGAAGCTGTAATACATAAAACTCAAAAAGAACGCGACGCAAATCGCGCTTTTTATTTTTATTCAATTTTAAGTATATAATTCTTTAATGAATATTCTTATAATAAATTTTAATTCATATTATTCCGAATAAAGTCTGAATTATCCGAATAATTATTTTATTTTGAAAAAAGAGGCTTAAAAACGAAAAGCCGTTTGTAATAAGTAATTTTTTGAAAACGGCTGAGAGTTTTCGTCGTAATTCGCGGGATAAAAGCAACTTGAACGGGATTATTGGGAGGAAACTATTGAAAAAAAACTTGAATCGTGATATAATGAAGTCAAATTAGAATGCAGAGCTTTTTCAAGGCTTTGCAAAACGAGGCAAAAGTGAAAAGAGTCGTTCTCGGAATGAGCGGAGGAGTGGACAGCAGCGTTGCCGCAAAACTGCTTATCAATCAAGGCTACGAAGTTATCGGGCTTTTTATGAAAAATTGGGAGGAAGAGGATTCGACCGGTCATTGCACGGCCGAAAAGGATTACGACGACGTTCGCGACGTTGCGTCCGCGCTTGGAATTCCTTATTACACGGTTAATTTCTCCCGTCAGTATATGGACAGGGTTTTCGGCTATTTTCTCGAAGAATATAAGAAGGGAAGAACGCCTAATCCCGACGTGCTTTGCAACAGAGAGATTAAATTCGGACCGTTTCTTCATTATGCGAGGGGCTTGGGAGCCGACTATATAGCGACCGGACATTATTGCGGCGTAAAAAGAGAAAACGGTCTGACTTATCTAGTGCGGGCGAAGGATTTGTCGAAAGATCAGACTTATTTTCTCAATCAGCTCAGTCAGGATCAGCTTAAAGACGTTCTTTTCCCGCTTCAGGACCTTCAGAAAAGCGAAGTCCGTAAAATTGCCGAAGAATGCGGATTTTCTACGGCGAAAAAGAAAGACAGCACGGGCATCTGCTTTATAGGGGAAAGGAATTTCCGCGAATTTCTTTCGGGCTATTTCCCCGCGCAGAAGGGAGAAATCGTTACTGTCGACGGGAGACCGGTGGGCGAGCATATAGGTCTTATGTTCTATACTCTCGGACAACGGCGAGGTCTCGGATTGGGCGGAGAAAAAGAAAATCAGGGACGTTGGTTCGTCGTGGAAAAGGATATGGAGCGAAATCGCCTTATCGTCAGTCACGGCGACGAAAGCGTTCTCGATTCGAAGGCTTTGAAAAGCGGAGTCGTCAACTGGATTCCTCTGCCTCCGGAAGAGAAAGAATTCGACTGTACGGCGAAATTCAGGTACAGGCAGGACGATCAACCCGTTCACGTCGTTTTCGATCGGGAGAGCGGAACTTCCGTCGTCGAGTTTTACAATCCCGAAAGAGCCGTTACGACGGGGCAGTACGTTGTCTTTTATTCGGGCGAAAAGTGTCTCGGCGGCGCGGTTATAGACAAAGTTTACAAATAACGCGGTTTCGCGGAAAAGAAAATTTTACGTTAATTACGTTAAGAGGAAGACAAATGAGCAATAATTCATCGGATAACACTTTGCTTTCGTCCGACGTGCGGATGCCGTCGGACGGTGAAATAAAAGCGAACTCTTCGGTCGGAAAGAAGGACAGGGTCTGGGAGATAGACTTCCTCAGAGCTTTGTGCATATTCCTCGTGTGGTTCGATCACACGATGTGCGATATTATTATGTGCGGTCCAAACTTCAATACCGAATTCGGCAAAAAAATCCTCGAAATCGCGGATTGGTACTGGTATTGCGAATATCGTATGATAATCCAGCCGTTTATGGTTTACGTTTTCGTGGCTCTTTCCGGAATAAGCTGTATTCTCTGTCGGAACAATTTCCGCAGAAGTCTTAAAATGCTCTGTTTGTCGGGACTTTTCACGATAATTACATGGTGGGCGCAGACGGTTATGGACATAGGGTGCCTGATCACCTTCAATATAATTCATCTCGTAAGCGTATCGACTCTCGTTTACGGACTTATGGAGCTTTTTGAAAAGCACGTTGGAAAGATTCCTAATATAATCATAGTTGTATTCGCGCTTGCGATGATTCTTTTCGGGGAATACTTCGTTTATTGCGTGAAACACGGATTGGGACCGGCTTCAGAAGCGAAGTGTTTTCTCGATATCTATAAGTACTATAACCCCGAGCCGGATTCGATAGGATCGATTTTCTTTATGCACTCGCAGGCTATGTCGGGCAAAGCGGATTTCCTTCCTCTTTTCCCGTCGCTCGGATATTTCCTTATGGCTGCGGTTTTTGCCCGTCACGCCTATAAGGACAGAAAGACTCTTTTCCCGAAATTCCGACAGGAGAAAGCGAGATTCGTTCTTTTCTGCGGAAGACATACCTTATGGATTTATTTCGGCGGACAGGTTGTTATGTTCGGGCTCGTATACTTGCTGAGCAGCCTTATAAATTGACGGATTTTTCATAAAACTTCTCTTCGGGGCGTATAATTAACAGTCCCGTGTGCGGATAATTCGATTGCTGCGGAGTTGTTTTATGAAGATCAGCGAAAACGTTTTCAGAAAGGTGATTGCGAACGTAACGCTTGCCGTTATAATAGTCTCGGTTTTTGCGGTGGCTTTCGGCGGAGATATCCGTTCGGTTTTTACGGACAGTCAGGTGGCTCAGCCCATATATTCGGGCAATGCTCAAAGTAAAAACATTACTCTTATGGTTAACGTTTACTGGGGAAACGAGTTTATAGAGCCTATGCTCGGGATTTTCCGCGAAGCGGGCGTAAAGACGACTTTTTTCGTCGGCGGAATGTGGGCGGAAAGGTATCCAGAACTTCTTAAAAAGATAGCCGAAGCCGGTCACGAAATCGGAAATCACGGATACTACCACAAAGATCAGGATAAACTCGATTATAAGGGAAACTACGACGAAATCAACGTTGCGGGGAAAATGATAGAATCGGTTACGGGAATAAAGCCGTCGCTTTTCGCGCCGCCGTCGGGGGCTTTTTCGACGCAGACGCTCAGAGCCGCACAGACTCTCGGATACAGAACGATTATGTGGAGCAAGGATACGATAGACTGGCGGGACAAAGACGCAGACCTCATCAAACGACGCGCTACCGCAAAAATCAAAGGCGGCGATCTCGTTCTTATGCACCCGACCGACGCGACCGTGCGCGCGCTTAAAGCGATACTCGATTTTTATTCGGCTAACGGGTTTAAGGTTTGCCCCGTCAGTGAAAACATAGAATAGTCGACCGCGGAGGCGAAAGTCTAAAATTCCGCGGCGATTCGGAGAAAAAATGGATTTTTTAAAGAGATACGATAACGGACTTTCCGTCGCGGTAAGAGAGATGGAAGGTCTTTACTCGACTTCGGTTGCCGTTGCGGTCAACGTAGGAAGCTCCGTCGAGCCTCCCGAATGCAACGGTTATTCGCATTTTATAGAGCATATGCTTTTTAAAGGAACTCCGTCCAGAAGCGCGAGCAAAATCAGCGAAACGATAGAGGACGTGGGCGGTCAGCTCAATGCGTATACATCCAAGGACGTCACCTGCTTTTATACGAAAACTGCGGGGCAGCACACGAGAGATTGTCTCGAACTTCTTTCGGATATGTTTTTCAACAGCGTTTTCGACGAAACCGAACTTGACCGCGAGCGTCAGGTAGTTATCGAAGAGATAACTATGGGCGAAGATCTTCCCGACGACGTGTGTCACGATCTTCTCTGCGAAGCGCTTTACGGCGAAGGTTCCTTGGGAAGGACGATAACCGGACCGAAAAGCATTATCGAAAGAGCTACGAGAGAGGAGCTTCTCGAATTCAAGAGAAAACACTATACCGCGCCTAACGTCTGCATATCGGTTGCGGGCAACGTAAAAACCGACGAGGTTCTGAAATACGTCGAGGAGTTTTTCGTTTCGAAATTCGACGAAATGCCGAAAGCCGAAAAAGACGAGCCGCTTGCGGTTCTGCCCGTGTACGGCGGAGTTTACCTCAGGAAAAAGAAAGATTCGGAACAGGCTTACGTTTGTCTGGGCTGCAACTCTCAGGGAGTGGGCGATCCGCTCAATTATCCGAATAACGTTCTTTCGGGCGTTTTGGGCGGAGGAATGTCGAGCAGGCTTTTCCAGAGCCTTCGTGAAAAGCAGGGACTTTGCTATTCCGTGTATTCCTATCTTTCGGCGTATAAGAATAACGGTTATCACGAGCTTTACGTCGGAACGAGTCCTTCCAGGACAGGAATTGCGGTCAAAGCTCTCCGCGACGAAATGGACAGGTTTTTCGAACAGCCGATAACCGACGCCGAGTTAAACAGGGGCAAGGAACAGTATAAAGGTTCGATGCTGCTTTCGCTCGAAAATTCGATAAACGTCGCAATGCTTATGGCTAATTCCGTTTTGAAGCTGGACAAGCTTCTCGATATCGACGAAAGGATAAGAATGATCGACGCCGTTACGAAAGAGGACGTTATGAAAGCGGCGGAGCGGCTTCTCGATCCGCGGGCGTATTCGATGGCTTACGTCGGAAAGAATTCGGAAAGAGATCTCCTGAAGCTTTTCCGAGGGGAATAGCTTTCGGTTTATGGCGAAAATGCGGGAACGGGAGCAGGCGATTCAAACGCTTGCCAAATCCGTCCCGAAGATGTATAATAGAATGGATATTCGAAAAGCGGTTGGCATTTTTGTCGGCTGCCGATAAATGTAATACGCAAACAACGGAGGTGATACGGATCGATGACCGAAACCAAAAAGCGACAACATTATCTTGCCGTTCTTCTGACTATGCTCGTGTGCGCGACTGCCGTCGTGTCTATGATTTTTGCCGCCGAGGGCGGACTTTTAGGCGTGATAGGCTCGTTCTTTTCAGGCACATTCGGATTTTACGGATATATGTTCTTCGTATCCGTTTTCGTTTTTTGTATGATTAAGCTTATCGCTCGGAACAAAACCGTGAGGTTTCTTCCCGTAGTATGGTTTTTCTTTGCGATAACGGCGTTTTCGCTGTTTATGCAAACCGTTTTTTCGGTCGGAGCGAACGGTGTGTACGCGATGGAAGGCAAGACTTTCGGCGAATACGTTTCGGCTTGTTATTCGGGAGGCGCGGATTCTTTCGGCGGAGCCGTCTGCGGAGCGCCCGTCAAACTCGTATACGATCTTATCGGCGCTGTCGGCTGTTACGCGGTATTCATCGGAATTCTCGCGCTTTCGACGTTTCTTTTCATAAACGGAGTAGCGGACGGAAAGCTCTTCAAAGAAAACCTGCCCGATAAAAAGAGTAAATCGGAAACAGGCAAAAAAGGTAAACGTCCCGAAAGAGTCAGCGGCGACGAAATTGCCTCTCAGATGGCTCAGGACTCATCGGAAGAGGAGAAAAACGCCGATTCCGAAAGCAAACCCAAGAGCTTTCTTTTCGGCGGAAGAAAATCCGAGCCTGTCAAGCAGACCGCTTCCGCAGCGCCGCGTCGTGAAAACGGAGCCGTAAGAAACGGCGAAATCCGTAATAACCGCGTGCAGCCGCAGTTCGATTCGTCCTCGAATCCGTCGAAAGATTCTTTCGTTAAAGGCGGGGACGGAGATTTCGGGACGCCGATAAGAAATCGTTCCGGAGATTCGCGGGGCAGGGACGGCGGATTTACCGCGGAACCTACCGCTAAAAACGACGAAAGATCTTCGGCTCAGGAGATTCTTTTCGGAGATATTCCGCCCGAAAAGCGCAAGAATAACTTTCTTCCCGAAAACTCGTATACTCAGTATTACGAAGAGGAAAAAATCAAAAGTTTTTCTGCCGACCAAGCCATTCCCACCGCGCCGAAGGCTACGTTCGTTCAGGATAACGACGCTCCGATGCCTCCGAAAATTCTTCACGAGGCACAGGGCGGACGGCGTATCGACGCAATAGAGGAGGCTTACAGGAAAGCCAATCCCGTCGCTACTGACAGAAGTATGAGAAACGCTACGGCTTCGCCTCAGAGAAAGAGGACGTCGCAACGGACGAGCGAGCCTCTCCACAGAGATCTTCTCGGCTATAAGATGGATATGCAGGAGGATTCGCATCTTCCGCCTATCATCAACGCCGACGAATGGAACAGGCGGAACGAACTTCGTGAAAACGACGCGAACGCAAGAAGAGAGTCCGCCGAATACGTTCGTCCGAGGGAAATCGATAACAGATCGCCTATTATAAACGCGGACGAGGTTATTGCGAAAAGGAAAGCCGACGGAGAGGAAAATTCCGACGACAGAAGGCTTTTCGTCGACAGCGTAGGTCCCGCTCGGGAAAATGGTTTTGCGGATAACGGAAGCCGTTGCGAAAGAGTTGACTATTCAACGGAGATATCCGACGAGGTTTCCGACCTCAGCAGGGCGACTCAGGATCTGATTATTTCGTCTATGGACGATTTCAGAAGGCTCAAAAGCGATATGAATTCTCCCGATTCCGAAGCCGAATACGTGGAGGAGGAAGATTCCGAAAAAGAAGAGACTTATGCGGAGCCGGATATAAGAAACGGCAGGGATTTCGGCGCAAAGGTTGCACGCGACGAAAAATCCGACCGAAGGACGAAGCCGGCCGAAGGACAGACTTACGGTACGGGCGGAGAAAGAGCCGTTCAGATGCGTATCCGGGAAAACGGGTACGACGGAATATTCGAGGAACGGACTTCGCCTTACGTCCCGTATAAAGCTCCGCCTCTCGGACTTCTTCCGCATTCTCTTTCCACGGGGATAGACGAGGAACTGCGTACCGCTCTTAACGACATAGGCAGTCAGCTCGTTCAGGTGCTTGCTCAGTACAACGTCGGAGCTTCGGTGAGAAACATCGTTTGCGGACCTTCCGTTGCGTTGTTCGAAATGGAACTCGCTTCGGGTATGACCATAAAGCGGGTTCAGGCTATAAACGACGACCTTGCGAGGAATATAAGCGCGGCGGGAGCCATAAGAATCATTCCGCACATTATCGGAAAGAATTGCTTCGGGCTCGAAGTTCCGCTTCCGCAGGAAAACAGGAAAACGGTTTATCTGAGGGACGTTCTGGAATCCGACGAATGCAGAAACAGCAAAGGAATGCTCAATATCTCTCTCGGAATAAACATCGAAGGCAAGTGTATGATTCCCGACCTTGCGAAAATGCCGCATCTTCTTATAGGCGGTTCTACGGGTTCGGGAAAGAGCGTTCTGATGAATTCCATTATATTGAGTCTGCTTTACAAGTATTCTCCCGAGCAGCTGAGGTTCATTCTCGTCGATCCCAAGCGAGTGGAATTTATGACCTACGGCGGAATGCCTCATATGCTCATTCCGGACATAATAAGTTCCGCCGAAAAGGCAATCAACGCCTTCAAGTGGCTTTGCGACGAAATGGAGAGGCGTTACGATCTGTTTACGGAGGTATGCGTCAAGAATATCGACGCCTATAATAAACTTATAGACAGGACGAAGTATATCCCGCTTCCGAGGATAGTCCTTATGGTTGACGAGCTTTGCGAGCTTATGAGCGAACACAAAGCCGAGCTCGAGGACAAGATCAAGCGTCTGACGCAGCTTGCGAGAGCCGCAGGAATTCATCTTATTCTTGCGACGCAAAGACCGAGCGTAGACGTTATTACGGGCGTCATCAAATCGAATCTTCCTTCGAGAGTTGCTCTGAGCGTTACCAATTACGCCGACAGTCGTACGATTCTCGATCAGGGCGGAGCGGAAAAGCTCTGTCAGAAGGGCGAAATGCTGTTTATGATGGACGGAAAAACGACGCGTACTCAGGGTCCGTATGTTTCCGACGAGGAAGTTACCGCGGTCATCGACTACATTTCCCTGAACAACGAAACGCTTTTCGACGAAGTGGCGGGTAAGATTATCAACACGGAGAAGAAAGAGGAAAGCGAAGAAGACGAAGAGGGACGGCTCAACAACAGAGATAAAGATCCGCTTTTCGGGAAGGCTCTGAAACTCGTCGTATCGAGCGGAGTCGCTTCGATTTCGTTTATTCAGAGGAATTTCAGCATAGGCTTCAACCGCGCCAACAGAATATTCGGGGCGATGCAGCTCAAAGGCTACGTTGCAAAATCCGAACCCAATAAGCCCGGGCAGGTGCTTTTGACAAAGGAAAAATTCAACGAACTTTACGGTGAGGAATACGGAACGATCTGACGGCGGGGATACCTCGTCCGGAAGAAAATTCCGGTTCCTTCGGAGAAACGGAAAAGATGAACAGAAAAGATATAAAGATCGGCGTGATATCGCTCGGGTGCGATAAAAACCGCGTCGATACGGAACAGATGCTGGGCGTTCTTTCGGACGCGGGCTATACGATAACCTCGGACGAAGATTCCGCCGACGTCGTTATAGTAAACACCTGCGCTTTTATTCTTCCGGCGAGAGAGGAGTCCATAAATACCATTCTCGAAACGGCGAAGAGAAAAGAGGACGGGAAATGCAGAAAGCTCGTGGTTACGGGCTGTCTTGCCGAAAAATATATGCAGGAGCTTCGGACGGGTATTCCCGAAGCGGACTGTTATCTCGGGATAAGGGAATACGATTCGATTGCCGAAACCATAGATAAGCTTTTCGAAAACGAAGCGATTATCGACAAAAGGGACGGAGACTGCGAAATTATCTGCGGCAACCGTATTCTTACGACGCCCCGTCATTACGCTTATCTGAAAATAGCCGACGGCTGCGATAATTTCTGTACTTACTGTACGATTCCGTCGATAAGAGGCAAGTATCGTTCCTATCCGGTCGAAAAGCTTGCGGAAGAAGCCGAAAAGCTTGCGAAAGGAGGTTCTTCGGAGATTATTCTCGTCGCGCAGGACGTAACGAATTACGGAGCGGACTATAAAGACGGGACCAATCTCGTTACGATTCTGAAAAGGATCGCCGCTGTTCGGGAAATAGAAACGATAAGGCTTCTTTACTGCTATCCGGAAAGGATAACGGAAGAGCTTATCGATTACATAGCCTCCGAGCCGAAAATCGCGCGTTATATGGATATTCCGATGCAGCACGTTTCTTCTGCAGTACTTAAAAAGATGGGCAGAAAATCCGATAAAGCCTCTCTCGAAAAGCTTATTTCCGATATAAGGGGAAAGATTCCGGATATATCTCTCAGGACTACCTTCATAGTGGGATTCCCGACCGAAACGGAAGAAGACGTTATCGAACTGCGTGATTTTATCGAAAAAGAACGCTTTACGAACGCGGGATTTTTCGCCTATTCTCTCGAAGAAGACACTCCGTCCGCGAGACTTCCGGGAAGAGTTTCCGAGGAAGAGACCGCGAGGCGTCTGGAACTCGTAGAAAAAGCCCAGTACGATGTCTGTCTGAAAAACAACCGCGAAAAAGTCGGCAGAATATACAGGGTTACGATTGACGGGGACGATATGGGCGAGTATGTCGGAAGAAGTTTCGAAAGCGCGCCCGACGTGGATTTTGTCGTAAGATTCTGCTCCGAGCGTCCTCTTGAAATCGGCGATAAGGCAGACGTTCTTATCACCGGCTTTGAAGATTACGATCTTACGGGCAAAGCGGTTTTTGAATGAAAGTTGCGGAGGTTGCGCGATGAATTTACCTAACAAGCTTTCTCTTCTGAGAATAATAATGGTTCCGGTTATGGCTGCCGTGTACCTGATTCCGGTGTGGTACGCGCCGATTATTTCGGTAGCTCTTTTCACTCTTGCGGCGTTTACGGATTTTCTCGACGGACACATTGCGAGAAAATACGATATGGTTACCGATCTCGGAAAACTTCTCGATCCTATTGCGGACAAGATGCTTATATGTTTCGCTCTTTTCCTCGTAGTCGAAAAGAATATTCTTCCGATAGGCGTGGGAAGTTTCTGCGGAGCGATTATTATCTGCCGCGAACTTCTTATCAGCGTAGTACGTCAGATAGCCGCGGGAAAGGGCGTCATCATTCAGGCAAACAAATACGGAAAATTCAAAACGATTTTTCAGGATATTTCCCTTCCGGTTCTTATGCTTCTCGCAATTCCTATGGAAGGGACGCTTAAAACCGTTATGAGCTGGACGGGATACGTGCTTTTCGGAGCAGCCGTGTTATTGACGATTATATCCTGCGTAGTATATCTCGTACAGAATAAAGGGGTTTTCGTCGATTCCGCAAAGACAACGGAGAAAAAATGAATTATAGCGTAATATCCGTCGGAACGGGTGGCGGAATTGAATTTATAACGGAAAGAACGGCGGCTCTCGGTCTTACCGCCGATATAGCGGCGACCGTGCGCAGGCAAAAGGAAGCTTTTTCGGGGATTTTCGGATTGGCTTCGAAATCGGATATTCTGATTCTTGCGGTCGGAAACGAAGAGGACTCTTTTTTCGTGAAGAAAACTCTTTCCGAACTTACGGGAAAAGCCCTTAAAACGAACGAAGCCGCGGTTCTTGCTTTTGAAAGATATCAGAGGTACAATTCTCTTAAAATCATTTCCAATAAAACCAAAGACAGAATAGTTTCCTTTCCGGAGGGTTTCGTATGCGTCGGGGGCGACGGGATTCTGTCGGGTGCGTATTGCGTGAACGGAAAAAAGAGCGTGATTATTCTTCCGACGGGTTCCGATCTCCCCGTTTTGTTCGAAAGATGTCTGTTTCCCGTTTTATCGGGCAAGAAGAACGCCGAAAGGAAGGTTATGAATTTCAAGCTTTACGGAGCGGACGAAGTTGAGCTAAACGCAAAGCTTTCCGAGCTTCCCAAAAGCAAAAAATATACGATTTCGGTTCGCTCCGATGCAACTACCGATACGCTCGTGAACTTTGTTTTCCTTAAAGGAGCGGAGCAGGAGCTTATAGACGAAACGATAAGAAACTTCGTTATGCTTCTCGGGGACAGAATTTACGCGGACGCAGACGTATCTCTTGCCGAAAAAGCCGTCGATTATCTTATCGTAAGAAAAGAAATCGTCGGAGTCGCGGAATCCTTTACGGGCGGAATGATAGCTTCGAAACTCGTGGACGTAGCCGGAGTAAGCGGCGTTTTTAACGAAGGTCTGGTAACTTATTCCAACGATTCCAAACGCGACAGATTGGGAGTAAAAGCCGAAACTCTTGAAAAGTACGGAGCGGTCAGCGACCAGACGGCTTATGAAATGGCTCTCGGGCTTCTGAGTCTCGGTAACGGCTGCGCCGTCGCGACTACGGGCATAGCCGGACCGGGCGGAGGCTCTCCCGAAAAGCCGGTGGGGCTGTGTTATTACGCGGTAGGAACGAGGGAGGGCATTCACGTTCACAGAAAGCTGTATACGGGAAGCCGCAACGAAATCAGAAAGCAGGCTTCCAACGACGCGCTCTTCGCGCTTATCGGAATTCTGAAATAAAGCGGGTATTCCCCGTAGAAATATACGAAAGGAGAATTATATGGAAGAGAACAAGAAAAAAGCCATTGACGCTGCGGTGCTGCAAATCGAAAAACAATTCGGTAAAGGCTCCATTATGAAGCTCGGGGATACCGTGGTAAAAAACGTAGACGTGATTCCGACGGGCTGTCTTGCTTTGGATATAGCGACGGGTATAGGCGGCGTCCCGCGCGGAAGGATTATCGAAATATACGGACCCGAATCCTCCGGTAAAACGACGGTTTCTCTGCATATTACCGCCGAAGTTCAGAAGATGGGTGGAGTTGCGGCTTTTATCGACGCCGAACACGCGCTCGATCCGACCTACGCTAAAAATCTCGGCGTCAATCTCGACGAGCTTTACGTTTCTCAGCCCGACAACGGCGAACAGGCTCTCGATATAGCCGAACATCTCGTCCGTTCGTCCGCGATAGACCTTATAGTGGTAGACTCGGTTGCCGCTCTTACTCCGAGGGCAGAAATCGAAGGCGAAATGGGAGATTCTCACGTCGGTTTGCAGGCAAGGCTTATGTCGCAGGCGCTCAGAAAGCTTACGGCAATCATAAACAAGTCCAAAACCTGCGTTATCTTCATCAATCAGCTTCGCGAAAAAGTCGGCGTTATGTTCGGTTCTCCCGAAACGACGACGGGCGGTAAGGCTCTTAAATTCTATTCGAGTATGCGTTTCGACGTAAGAAAGATAGATCAGATCAAAGACGGTACGGATATCGTCGGAAACAGAACGAGAGTAAAGATTGTCAAGAACAAGCTTGCGCCTCCGTTCAAACAGGCCGAATTCGACATTATGTACGGCGAGGGCATCTCGCAGAGCGGTTGCATTCTGGATCTTGCCGTCGATCAGGGGTTGATTCAGAAGAGCGGAGCCTGGTTCGCTTATAACGGCGAAAAAATCGGTCAGGGCAAGGAAAATGCGAAGAAGTATCTTCTTTCCAATCCCGAAGTTATGAAGGAGCTGGAAACCAAGCTTAAAGAAAAACTGCTTTCCAATCCCGATAAGCCCGCCGAATCCGAACAATCCGATCCGCAATAAAAAGAGGATTTCGTTTTACGGTATTTGATATAGTAAAATTATTATCTGATAAAATCCGAGGCAGGCGCGTAGTCTGCCTTTTTTGTATAAAAACGAATATGGCCGGAAAAACTCCGCAAACTACTTAAAAAGCAATATGCGGAGGACGAAATGAAAAAACAATTAACGGTAATTCTTCTTGCGGCTCTTTTGTTTACTCTTTTCACGGGCAGAACGACGCCGTGTTTTGCCGACGAAAGGATTCAGACCGACGGACGGGCTTCGTTTTTGTGCGAATACAAGACGGGACGGGTTCTGAGCGAATTCAACGCAGACAGGAAATATCCTATCGCAAGTATGGTCAAGATAATGACTCTCGATCTGATTTTCGATGCAATCGCAGACGGAAAGCTTTATTACGACGATCAGATATGCGTCAGCTCGAACGCAGCTTCGATGGGCGGTTCGCAGGCTTTTCTCGACGAAGGCGCAGTATATAAAGCCGAAACGCTCGTTAAAAGCATAATCATCGCTTCGGCAAACGACAGCTGCGTGGCTCTTGCGGAAACTATTTCGGGAAGCACGGAGGCTTTCGTTGACGCTATGAACAGAAAAGCCGATTCTCTCGGAATGAAAAATACGAATTTCGTAAACTGTACCGGACTTCCCGCGGAAGGCGGTTATTCTTCGGCGAGGGACGTTTCGGTTATGATGAGGGATTTGTTATCGCATAAGGATTATTTCAGATATTCGAGGATATGGATGGAGGATCTCGTTCATCCGAGCGGAAGGGTTACGGGGCTTACGAACACCAATCGGCTCGTCAGGTTCTACGACGGCTGCGACGGCGGAAAAACGGGATACACTTCCGAGGCGGGTCATTGTCTGTGCGCGACGGCGATAAAAGGCGGAATGAGACTTATTTCCGTAATTGTAGGCGGAAGCGACAGTAAAACCCGATTCGATTCTTCCGCGAAGCTGCTTAATTACGGCTTTGCAAACTACGAAAGCAAGCTTATGCTCGGAACCGATTCTACCGCAGCCGAAATAAAGGTTGCGCAGGGCAAGAAAGACGTCGTTGCGGCGGGTACGGAAAGGAATCTGTATCTTTTCGGAGAAAGAGGCAGAAATAAGGGCGAAATAAGATTCGAATTACCCGAAAGCGTAAAGGCTCCGGTGAAAAAGGGAGACGTCATCGGAAAAGCGTTAGTAGTCGATTCCAATGGAAATACGGTGGACGAATCGAATATAATCGCTCTCGAAACGATCGAAAAGCTGTCTTTCTGGGAGATCATCAAAGGAATAGTAACGGGCAGATAAACCAAAAGGCGCAGAGATTTCTGCGTCTTTTTCCGATAAAATGCGATATTGACGGCGGTTTTCCGCATAAGCCCGCGAAAGTTGCTTAAAACGTTTGACTTCGGGGCTTTTTTGAAATATAATTCGTATATAATTACAGTCGGAGGTGTGTTATGTCCACAGTTCACATAGGCGCAAATAAGGAAGATATAGCTAAAACGGTTCTTATGCCGGGAGATCCTTTGAGGTCGCGTTTTATCGCGGAAAATTTCCTCGAAGATTACAGGCTCGTAAACAACATAAGGGGCGTACAAGGCTACACGGGCTTCTATAACGGCAAAAAGGTTACCGTTATGGCTTCGGGTATGGGAATGCCTTCCATCGGCATTTACAGCTACGAATTATTTAATTACTTCGACGTGGAGGCGATTATCCGCGTAGGCTCGGCGGGGGCTGTCGACGAAAGCGTAAAGATTCGGGACGTCGTTCTCGGTCAGGCGGCTTGCACCAACGGAAATTACGCCTCGCAGTTCCGTCTTCCCGGAACGGTCGCACCCATAGCGGATTTCGGTCTTCTTATGAAGGCTTACGAAACCGCGGTTAAAATGGGGATTGACGTCCGTGTGGGTAATCTGCTTTCCAGCGATAATTTCTACGACGATTCGTCGTCTACGCTCGACTGGCAGAAAATGGGCGTTCTTGCGGTTGAAATGGAAGCTGCCGCGCTTTATCTCAACGCTCTCCGCGCAAAGAAAAAGGCTCTCGCTATCTGTACGATAAGCGACTGCGTATACAGTGGAGAAGCTACCACTGCGGGAGAAAGACAGACCTCTTTCACACAAATGATGAAGCTTGCTCTCGAAATCGCGGAATAGCGGAGGCTGCTTATGAAGAAGAGGATTTTTCTTATAGTTCTGGACAGTTTCGGATGCGGTGAAATGCCCGACGCGAAAGATTTCGGAGACGAAGGAAGCGATACTCTCCGCGCCGTTTGCGATACCGGGATTTTAAACGTTCCGAATATGAAAAAGCTCGGACTTTTCAATATCGACGGAGTGACCTGCGGAGAAAAGGAGTCGTTTCCGGTCGGTTCTTACGGAAGACTTAAAGAGCTTTCCAAAGGAAAGGATACCACTACCGGTCATTGGGAAATGGCGGGGATAGTTACGAGTAAGCCTTTCCCCGTTTTCCACGAAGGCTTTCCGGAAGAAGTGCTTCGGGCGTTTTCCGAGGCGACGGGAAGGGGCGTGCTTTGCAATAAGCCTTATTCCGGAACGGAAGTCATAAAGGATTACGGACGCGAGCACGAAGCGACGGGTAAGCTTATAGTCTATACCTCTGCGGACAGCGTTTTTCAGATTGCGGCGCACGAAGATATAGTCCCCTGCGAACTGCTTTACGATTATTGCAGAAAGGCGAGGAGCATTTTAACGGGAGATTACGGCGTAGGAAGAGTCATTGCCCGTCCGTTTATCGGGAAATGGCCCGATTACGTAAGAACTTCCCGTCGTCACGATTTTTCTCTCGAACCTACGGGAACGACGATGCTCGACGTGCTTTCGGGAAAGGGTTTTGACGTCATAGGCGTAGGTAAAATCAAGGATATTTTTGCGGGACGCGGACTCACCGAAGCCGTTCCTACCTCGGGAAATACCGACGGAATTGCGAAAACGATAGCCCTTATGGATAAAGATTTCGAAGGACTTTGTTTCGTGAATCTCGTGGATTTCGATATGCTTTACGGACACAGAAACGACGCAGTAGGCTACGCTAAGGCTCTTAACGAGTTTGACGAAGCCCTCGGAGTTATGACGGAAAAACTTCGTCCGGACGACCTGATAATGATTACCGCCGATCACGGCTGCGATCCTTCTACGCCGAGTACCGATCACAGCAGAGAATACGTTCCGCTTCTGATTTACGGAAAGGACATTAAGCCGACCGATTTCGGAACGACCGACGGATTTTATTCGGTTGCGGCAACCGTCCTCGATAATTTCGGTTGCGAAATTCTCGGCGGACGTTCGTTTATCGACGAAATAGGAGAAAGATAATGGATAGTCGTTACGATTTTCTTATAGACGAGGCAAGAAAGGCAAGAAAATACTGCTATACGCCCTATTCGGGCTTTAACGTCGGAGCCGCTCTTCTTACTAAGGACGGTAAGATTTATCGCGGCTGCAACATAGAATCGGTTTCGTTTTCGCCCACTAACTGCGCGGAAAGGACGGCTCTTTTCAAGGCGGTTTCGGAGGGCGACAGAGAGTTTTCCGCAATCGCTGTGGTAGGCGGAAAGGGTGACGAAGAAGTTGATTGTACGCCCTGCGGAGTATGCCGTCAGATGCTTTCGGAATTTGTCGGCAAGGATTTTATCGTTATTTCAAAAATCGGCGGAGAGTTCCGCGCTTTGACGATGAAAGAGATGCTTCCTTATTGTTTTGAGGAATTCTGATTTTTCGGAAGAGGTTGAATTATGAGAATTTACGATATTATTAAGAACAAAAGGGACGGCAAGGAGCTGAGCCGCGAAGAGATAGAGTTTTTCATAAAGGGTTATCTCGACGGTTCGGTTGCGGATTATCAGGCGTCAGCGCTTCTTATGGCTTGTTTCCTTAACGGTATGAGCGATCGGGAAACGGTCGATTTGACCGTAGCTATGGCGGAAAGCGGCGATAAAGCCGATCTTTCGTCCATCAAAGGCATTAAAGTCGATAAGCACAGCACCGGCGGAGTAGGCGATAAAACCTCTCTCGTAGTTTGTCCCGTAGTCGCAAGCCTGGGGCTGAAGGTTGCGAAGATGTCGGGAAGAGGTCTCGGTCATTCGGGCGGTACGGTCGATAAACTCGAATCAATTCCGGGACTCAGAACTTCCGTTCCCTCCGACGAATTTGTCGATATTGTAAGGCGCACGGGAATCGCCATAGTCGGTCAGTCGGGCAACTTCGCTCCCGCGGACAAAAAGCTTTACGCGCTGAGGGACGTTACGGCTACCGTAGAATCCGTTCCGCTCATCACCTCGAGCATAATGAGTAAAAAGCTTGCGGCGGGCGCGGATTGTATCGTCCTCGACGTAAAAACGGGCAGCGGTTCGTTTATGAAGACTCTCGAAGACAGCCGGAAACTTGCCCGCTCTATGGTCGACATAGGAAAATCCGCGGGTAAGAAGGTTATGGCAGTTATCACGAATATGGACAGACCTCTCGGAAACGCGGTCGGAAATTCCATAGAAGTCATAGAAGCCGTAGAGACTCTCAAAGGAAACGGTCCCGCGGATTTTACCGAGCTTTGTACGCAGATCGCTTCCTGTATGTTAAAACTTGCAGGCTTCGGAAACGATTCCGAAAGACTCGTCAAGGAAACCATAGCGAACGGTAAGGCTTTCGCAAAATTCTGCGAGATGGTCGAAGCTCAGGGAGGCGACGTTTCTTATCTTCACGACACGGGAAAATTCCCCGTCGCTCCTTATAACGTCGAGGTTCTTTCGGAAAAATCGGGTTATGTTCACCACGTTAACGCCGAAGCAATAGGAGAGATTTCCATTATTCTCGGAGCGGGCAGAGAGAAAAAAGAAGACGCGATAGACTATTCAGCGGGTATTACTCTCGTTAAAAAGCCGGGCGATTTCGTAGAAAAAGGCGAACCGCTCGCGGTTTTGCATACTTCACGGAAAGAACGTATCGACGAAGCCGTAAGAGAATACGTCAAAGCCACTTCAATTCTCAACGAAAAGCCCGAAGTCCAGCCTATCGTGTACGACGTCGTCGGCTGATTTTAACACGGATAAAAAGCGAAGAATGAAATACACTGAAATCAAAATTAAAACGACTACGCTCGGAAGCGAAATTCTCGGAGACGTTCTTCAGGAACTGACGGGGGAGGGCGTTTCTGTCTACGATAAAAAAGACCTTCTCGATGATACCTGGGATTACAAGGACGACGCCGTCGAAAAAGACTTTGACCGCGAGGTTATTCTCAACGGATACGTTTTAAGCGACAGAAAGGACGAAGTTCTTCCCGTTCTTTACGAGAGAATAAGAGAAATCAAATCGCTCGGAATGGATATAGGTTCTTCCGAAATCACTCTTTCCGAAAAAGAATCGGATACATGGCGCGATGTTTGGAAAAGGTACTTCAAACCCATAGTCCTCGGAAATATCGTCGTTTGTCCCGAATGGATCGACTATAAAAACGAAGAAAACCGTATCGTTCTCCGTATAGACCCGGGATTTGCTTTCGGAACGGGCGAACACGAAACGACTTCTATGGTTCTTAAACTTATGCAGACCGTAGAAATCCGCGGTAAATCCGTAGCCGACATAGGTTGCGGGAGCGGAATTCTCGGGATTGCTGCGCGTCTGTTCGGAGCAAAGGACGTTCTGCTCGTCGATCTCGATCCGCAGGCTGTCGAGGCTTCGGTTGCGAACGCAAGACTCAACGGTTGCGAAAAGGACGTTAAAATCGTAAACGCCGACCTTTTGTCCGCGGCTGAAGGAAGTTACGACGTCGTTCTCGCAAATTTGACCGCCGATATTCTTGTTCACCTTGCCGACGATATAACGAGATGCGTTCGCGAAGGTACTGTTCTTATCCTTTCGGGAATTCTCGATACTCGTCTCGAAGAAACCGAAAAACTCTATAACGGACTCGGATTTACGACGGAAGAAATTACGAGCGACGGAGAGTGGATGGCGATAGTTATGAAAAAATCCCGTTCGGAGGGTTCGATTTGAAAGTTTGTGTATTCAATCTCGGCTGCAAGGTAAACCGTTACGAAGCGGACAGGCTTATTTCTCTTTTAAAAGCGAGAGGCTGCGAAACTTCCGAGGAGCTGTGCGAAGCCGACGCCTACATAATCAATACCTGCGCCGTAACGAACGAAGCCGAAAAAAAATCCCGTCAGGCCGTTGCTCGCGCTCTTAAACTCAATCCTTCCGCGAAAATCCTTATCTGCGGCTGCGCGTCCCAACATAATCCCGAGCAATTTTCGTCGATATCGGGCGTTACTTTCGTTAAGGGAGTTGCCGATAAAGACGCCATAGTCGATCATCTTTTCGATAAAGGAACGGAGGTGGACGCGCTTCCTCTCGAATATAACGAAGGCGGACTTATATCGGAAGGAAGAACGCGCGCCGTCATTAAAATCGCCGACGGTTGCAATAACTTCTGTTCCTACTGTCTTATTCCGTTTTTGCGCGGAAGAGTACGGAGCCGCTCTTCGGAAGAAATCCGCAAGGAATTCGATATTCTCAGAAAAACGCACGACGAAATAGTCCTGACGGGGATAGACATAAGTTCTTACGGCAAGGATATCGGAAGCAGTTTAGGTCGGCTCGTAACCCTATTGAGCGACGGAAAAACCCGTTTGCGGTTGGGAAGTCTCGAAGTCAACGTAATCACGCGGGAATTCCTCGACTCCGTAAGTCAAAACTCTGTTTTTTGCGACCATTTCCATCTTTCTTTGCAAAGCGGAAGTCGCGAAGTTCTCAAAAGAATGAACAGGCACTATACGCCCGAGGCCTATCTCGAAGCGGTTGATTTAATCCGTTCGTATTATCCCGAAGCCGCCGTAACGACCGATATTATCGCCGGATTTCCGACCGAAACGGACGAAATGCACGAAGAAACGCTTGCCTTTGCAAAAGAAGTCGCCTTCGCGGATATTCACGTTTTCGAGTATTCTTTAAGGAACGGGACGAACGCTGCAAAGATGGAACAGGTTCCTTCCGAAATTAAAGGAAAACGAGTCGACGACCTTATCGCTCTCAAAAAAGAACTCAGAAATGCATATCTGTCGAAATTCGAAGGCGCGGAAAGGTCGGTTATTTTCGAGGACGACGGCGGTTATACTTCAAACTATATAAGGGTTTATTCCGACGTTCCAGTTCCCGAGGGAAAACTGATTCCCGTCGTTTTAACCGAGCGTTATAAGGACGGATTCAAATGCGTTTCAATCGAAAACAAGCCATAAAGAGGAGAAAGAATTATGGAAAACTGTATTTTTTGTAAGATTCTCGGGGGAGATATCCCTTCTGAATGCGTCTACGAAGACGACGATTGCATTATAATCAACGATATCGCTCCGAAAGCCAAGCTTCATTACCTTATGATTCCGAAGGAGCACTATCCGCTGCTCGACGATCTTGACGAAAAAAGAGCAGCAACTCTTGCCCGTATGCTCCTGAAGCTCAAAGAACTTCGCCCGATTCTTCATCTCGAAGAAGGTTACAGACTCGTCGTCAATCAGGGAGAATACGCGGGACAAACCGTTCCGCACCTTCATATCCATATCCTCGGAGGAGAGCCGCTTCCTTTCGAGTGATAAATTTTCTGGCCGTAGATAAATTCTGTAAAAAAATGGACGGAATCGCCATAAAACAGTTGACAAAAGGCTGAAAAACGATATAATATAAAGGCAACTATGAGAATTACGTTGAAATAGAACCTTACAGGAAAGGAGGCGAAAAGAATGTCAGTAATAAGAGTAGGCGAAAACGAAACGTTGGATTCCGCACTGCGCAGATTCAAGAGAAAATGTGCGAGAGATGGCATTATCGGCGACCTCAGACGTAAGGAGCATTACGAAAAACCCAGCGTACGCCGCAAGAAGAAAGCCGAAGCGGCTCGTAAACGCAGCAAACAGTAATTGAATAAGAAACAGACTGCTTATCCGTGAGATTTACGGATAAGCAGTTTTAGTATACGGAAAACGCGATTTTTGTCGAAATTTTTATTTTTACGTCGAAAAAGGAAAGGAGGAAACCAATGAGCGGCAAAACAACGTTCAAAACGTACGCAAAGGAAGCAAAAGACAGACTCAGAAGCGGCTTCTGGGAAAAGAAACACGACGAATGGGATATGATGGAGTCCAAGGCTCGGCAAAACGGTACGACGGCGAAAAAAGCCATCGAAGAGGAGAGAGCAGAGCTTTCCGTAATGCTTTATAATCGGAAAAAGTACGAGGACGATAAGCGATTTTACGACAAAGTCTGCGAAATTATGGAAATGAAGGAAATCGTTACCAATCCCATAAGTATTTTGTGCGAAATCGAAGGAGTGAACGACCTGCCCGACGGCGCAAGAATCATAAAAACCATGGAAATTTCCGAAAAGTATCAGAAAATGGTCAGGAAATACGAGAAAGAACATCCCAAGGGATGAACGATTTCACGCTTTAGCAAAAAGCTAAAGAAAAAGCAAAAAAACTTTAATAATTTGTCGAAAAAAAGTAGATTTTTTACCTGAAGTTTGTTATAATAGACTTGTATATTTTGCAGTGTTAATAAATTAAACATTGACAAGCGATTTAATACACAAAAACACAAAGAACACGAAATGGAGGTCTGTTATGGCTAACGAAAAGATAAAATCCAAAGAATTGGACAAGTTGTTCAGGGGTATACTTACTCTCGAAACGGTTGAAGACTGTTATATGTTCTTCGAAGATCTGTGCAGTATGTCCGAATTGAAGAGCTTTGCTCAAAGATTCCAGGTTTCCGAACTTCTTTACGATAAGGTTACCTATAACGCCATTTCCTATATAACAAAGGCGTCCACGGCTACTATAAGCAGAATCAACAGAAGTCTCGAATACGGCAACGGCGGTTACGTCGCAGTCATTAAAAGACTTCAGGAACAGGAAAAAGAGGTTAATAAACAGTAGTGTCATCCTTTCTGGACGAGCTTAATCCCGCTCAGAAAGAAGCGACGGAGGCCGTAGACGGAGCCGTTATGGTTCTTGCGGGAGCGGGAAGCGGAAAAACCAGAGTACTGACTCACAGAATCGCGTATATGGTCAGGGAGCGCGGGGTTAATCCCGACGATATCCTTGCCGTTACGTTTACCAATAAGGCGGCGGACGAGATGAAAAACCGCCTTATCGGTATGCTCGGGAATATCGGACGAATGCTGGTTACGACCATACACAGTATGTGTACGCGCATTTTGCGTTTTGAGGCGGCGTCCGCGGGATATACGTCCAATTTTTCGATATATACCGAAAACGAGTCGGAAAAAGTGCTCAAAAACGTAATTAAACGCTTGGGGTTGGGCGAAAAAGACGCCGAACTCCCTTTTGCGTTCCATATTTCAAAAGCAAAAAACGAAGGCCTTACGCCCTCTTCGTATTACGCCGAATATCTCGAATCGGATTTCCACGGGAAAGTCATCTTTACCGTTATGAAGGAATACGGAGATTCCCTTAAATCCAATAACGCGATGGATTTCGACGACCTCGTCTGCAATACTTTTTTTCTTCTGAAAAACAATCCGGATACCTGCGAGAAATACGGCAATCGTTTCCGTTATATAAGCGTAGACGAATTTCAGGATACGAACCGCGTTCAATACTATATTCTGAAAATGCTTGCGGCGAAGTACGGAAATCTTTTCGTAGTCGGGGACGACGACCAGTCCATATACGGCTGGAGAGGGGCGGAGGTCCGCAACATTCTCGATTTTAAAAAAGATTTTCCCGACGTAAGGATATATAAACTCGAACAGAACTATCGTTCGACGAAAAAGATTCTCGGCGTAGCCAACGAGATTATCTCAAAAAACGGCGACCGTTTCCCTAAGAAGTTATGGACGGAAAACTCCGACGGCGTGAGAATAGAAATGTACAGCGCGCCTTCGGAATCGGAAGAAGCTACGTTTGTCGTCAATCAGATAATGTCCCTGCACCGTTACAACGGACTTGCTTTCGGCGACTGCGCGATTCTTATGCGAATCAACGCTCTCAGCAGGTCTTTCGAGCAGGAGCTTTTAAAATTCGGCGTGCCGTCGAGGGTATACGGCGGATTCAAATTCTTCGACAGGAAGGAAGTCAAGGATATTCTGGCTTATTTCAGACTGATAGACAATCCGTGCGACGACGAAGCTTTTTACAGGGTAGTCAATTTCCCGCGCAGAGGAATAGGCGAGACTTCTCTCAACAAACTCAGGGTTTTTGCCGAAGAGTGCGGTTATCACGCTCTCGAAGCCGCGGTCAACTGTGAGGAAATCACGGGGCTGAGTACGGCTCTCAGGTGCAAGATAAAGGATTTTGCGAAAATAATCCTTGATATGACCGAAGCCTCGGATGCCGAGCCGCTTCTGGATTTTACGGACTTGCTTTTTGAAGTGATTCAGCTTCGGAGCGCGTATTCTTCCGAAAATAAAGGAGATTACGAAAAATCCATAGTCGTCGACGAATTCAGACAAGCCGTCGCGGATTTCGCAAAAAGCAATCCCGGAGCAAGACTCGGCGATTTTCTTCAGTCGGTATCTCTTCAGGCGGATTACGACCGTAAAGAAAGCTCGGACGACGCCGTAACCATAGCCACCGTTCATTCGGCTAAAGGTCTGGAATTCAGAACGGTTTTCGTTGTAGGTCTCGAGCAGGGTATTTTCCCGGGGATGTCCGCGCAATTCTCGCAGAGTCAGATGGAGGAAGAAAGACGTCTGATGTACGTAGCCGTAACGAGAGCTATGGAAAGGCTTTACCTTACGCGGGCGTGCAGCAGATTCCTTTACGGTCAGCGAAAAGAGCAAGCCGAGTCGCCGTTTTTCAGACAGGTTGCGCTTACGCTGAACTACGAGAGTCCCGACCGTTATTCGTCGAGAAAGTCGGGAGAACGGTTTGTCGACGATTACGGAGCGTCTTATCGGAACGGAGGCGATTACGAAGGTTCTTCGTCGGAAAGGAGGCCTTCCTCTTACGGCGAATACGCTGCGGCCAAAACGAAATCGGATTATCCTCCGGGAACGAAGATAGTACATAAGGTATTCGGCGACGGAATAGTTATACGACAGAAAGGCGATAACATAGACGTTGCTTTCAAAGGTATAGGCGTTAAAACTCTCGCAGTGAAATTTGCCCCCATAACAAAAAAACAATGACTGTTTTTCGGTCGCATAATATTGACCGCGCGGTTTTCCTTCGGGGAAACTCCGATTTCGTCCGATAATCGGGAAACGCCGTTAAAATCCGCAGAAAAGGTAAAGAAATGACTCACGATTCTTCATGGCTTCCGGAAATGAAAGAAGCCGTTAAAACGCTCAATCGATGGGCGAAGGAGTATTACGAAAACGACGCTCCTTCCGTATCCGACGCAACTTACGACGCTCTGTACGACAGACTCGTCGATATGGAAAAGCGTTACGGTACGGTTCTGCCCGATTCGCCGACGAAACGCGTGGGCGGAGAGCCGCTTAAAGGTTTTGAGAAATACACGCACGCCAAAAGGCTTTACAGTATGGATAAAGTCCAGTCTTTCGGCGAGCTTAAGGATTGGATCGGGAAAATAAAGGCGGAATACAGAGACGCGGATTTTACCGTAGAGTATAAATACGACGGACTGAATATCAGTCTTTCTTACGACGATGGAGAGCTTATAAGAGCCGTTACCCGCGGAAACGGAATCATCGGCGAGATAGTTACCGAGCAGATAAAAACGGTCAGAAATCTTCCTTTGTCGATACCTTATAAAGGCAGGATAGATATTCAGGGGGAAGGTTATATGCGGCTTTCCGCGCTCAGACGATTCAACGAGAGGTATCCGGAAGAGGCTTTGAAAAATGCCCGTAACGGAGCCGCCGGAGCAATCAGGAATCTCGATCCGTCCGTTACCGCAAAAAGAAATCTCAGTATGGTTTTGTATTCGTTGAATTACGGTTTGATTCCCGACGTCGATTCCCAGACCGAGCTGGTAAGCTTTTTCGAGAGCAACGGATTTTCGGTCAACGAGCTTTTCGAAAGAGCGGAGACTTACGAAGAAATCAAAGCTATTATCGAAAGGGAAGCCGAGAAAAGACCTTCTTTGGATTATCTGATAGACGGAATAGTCATAAAGGTCGACGATTTTGCGCTTCGGGAAGAAATAGGCTATACAGAAAAATTCCCCAAATGGGCGGTCGCTTTTAAATTCGAAGCGGAGGAAGTAACCACGAGGCTACTGGCGGTCGAATGGAACGTCGGAAGGACGGGTAAAATCACGCCGCTCGCTCATCTTGCGCCGGTCGAGTTATGCGGAGCCACGATAAAACGCGCTACGCTCAACAATATCGGAGATATAGAAAGAAAAGGGATAAAAATCGGCTCGGATGTTTATATAAGGAGAAGCAACGACGTTATTCCGGAAATTCTTGGAATAGCCGAGGACGTTTCTGGAAGCCGCGACATAGTTATTCCCGAAAAATGCCCGTCGTGCGGAGCGGATACGGTCTTTTGCGGCGCGCATCTTTTCTGTCCGAACGAAACGGGCTGCCGTGCGCAGATTATCGGACGGATAGTTCATTTCTGCGGAAGAGACGCCTGCAACGTAGACGGAATTTCCGAGAAAACGGTCTCTCAGATGGTAGATAAACTCGGCGTCGCGAGGGCTTCCGACCTTTGGGATTTAACGAGAGAAAGGCTTGCCGAGCTTGACGGTTTCAAGGAAAAGAAAACGGAGAACTTTTTTGCCGCGCTTGAAAAAGTCAGGGATATTCCTCTTGCGAATTTCATTTTCGCTCTCGGAATAGACAACGTCGGGCTAAAAACCGCGAAGGATTTAGCCGAAGTCTTCGGGTCCGTGGAGGCTCTTTCCCGCGCGACGGCGGAAGAGCTTACGGCAATCGAGGACGTAGGAGACGCCGTTGCCCGAAGCATAACAGAGTTTTTCTCGGACGAAGAAAACGAAACGCTTATTTGTAAGCTTAAAGAAAAGGGAATCGATCCCGTGTTTTCTCAGAAGACCTCCGAAGGTAAATTCAAGGGAATGAAATTCGTTCTTACGGGGGCTCTCGAAAACTACACGAGAAGTCAGGCTTCCGCGATAATCGAATCGCTCGGCGGAGAAACCTCTTCCTCCGTCAGTAAGAACACGGACGTCGTTCTGGCTGGAGCCGACGCCGGAAGTAAACTCCAGAAAGCCGAAAAACTCGGATTGGAAATCTGGGACGAGGTCAGGTTCCGAAGGGAAACCGAATAATCCTCAAAAACAAGAAAGACGGAGTCCGTTCCGTCTTTTTTTATCGAAAAAACCGTCCGTTGCCGCGATTATCGTTAAATCCTTGCTTTTCGCGTCGAAATCTGTTATAATACGTGTTCAGGAGATTTGATTATGAAATACTATATCCATACTTACGGCTGTCAGATGAATGTCCACGAATCGGAAAAAATCGCGGGTGTCCTCCAGAGCAAAGGCTATACGGAAGCGCCCAACGTTACCGAAGCGGACGTCATCGTTTTTAATACCTGTTGCATAAGAGAAACCGCGGAAGCCAAGATTCTCGGACATATCGGAGAAGTCAAAAGACTTAAGAAGGTCCGTCCCGAACTGATTACGGTCGTTTGCGGCTGTATGAGTCAGCAGGACGGAGTCGCGAACAAAATCAAAACGAGATTTCCTTTCGTGAATATCATTCTCGGTACGGGCAATCTGCATCTTCTCGGAGAAAAGATAGATAACGTGCGTCTTAAAAAAGAACTTATCGATACGGGACTTATCGATTCCGTGCCGGAAGACGTTCCTATTTACCGCACGAGCGGAGTAAACGCGTGGGTCAATATCATTTACGGCTGCAATAATTTCTGTACTTACTGCATAGTCCCTTACGTTCGCGGAAGAGAGCGCAGCAGAGATAAAGACGTAATCGTGTCCGAAGTGAAAAGGCTTCTGGACGAGGGCTACAAGGAGATTACCCTTCTTGGACAGAACGTCAATTCCTACGGAAAGAATCTCGAACCGAAAGTAACGTTTGCGGAGCTTCTCGATGAAGTAGGTTCCATTCCCGGGAAACACAGGATACGATTCCTTACTTCTCATCCGAAGGATTTGACTCACGATATTCTCGAAGTTATGGCGAAACACGACACGCTGTGCAATTACATACACGTTCCCGTTCAGTCGGGAAGCAATAAAGTCCTCGCGTCTATGAACAGAAGATATACGAGAGAGCATTATCTCGGACTTATCGACGATATAAGAAAGACTCTCGGAGCGGATTGCGGCATAAGCGGCGACGTTATGGTAGGATTCGCTGGAGAAACCGAAGAGGATTTCGAAGAAACTCTCGACCTTCTGAGGAAGGTAAGATATACGGGGCTGTACAGTTTCGTTTATTCGAGAAGAAAAGGCACTCCCGGCTATTCTATGGACAATCAGGTGGACAGAGTTGTCAAGCGCGACCGGATAACGAGGCTTCAGGCTCTTCAGAACGAGATAACTAACGAGATTTCGGCTGAAATGAAAGGAAGGGTTTACGAAGTCCTCGTCGAAGGAATCAACGATAAATACAAACGCAAAACCTATTGCGGACGGACGGAGAACGGTCGTCTCGTGAATATCGTTTCCGATAAGGACCTTATAGGAAGTTTCGTTAACGTAAGGATAGACAAACATAATTCGGCAACTCTCTGGGGAACGGTAATCGAGGAGTAAAACGATGGCTTTATCACCTATGATGCAGCAGTATATGAACATAAAGAAGCAGTACGAAGACTGTATACTTATGTTCAGACTGGGCGATTTTTACGAAATGTTCTTTGACGACGCGGTGGAGGCAAGCTCTATACTCGATCTCGTGTTGACCGGACGGGACTGCGGGGAGAAGAATCGCGCGCCTATGTGCGGAGTCCCGTATCACGCCGTGGATAATTACATATCCCGACTTATTTCGGCCGGCTGTAAGGTTGCGGTATGCGAGCAGCTCAATCTTAACGACAAAGGCGTCGCCGAAAGAAAGGTAACGAGAGTCGTTACGCCCGGCACGGTAATGGAAGATTCCATGCTCGACGAAAGGGCTAACAATTATCTTGCCGCCGTATACGGATGTTCGGGGAAAGCCGCCCTTTGTTGGGTTGACATAACCACTGGCAATCTTTCGGTGAGCGAATTTTCCGAAAAGACCGAAACCGAGCTTCAGGAAGCGCTCGTTTCTCTTAAGCCCGCCGAGATTATCTGCAATTCTCAGGCTCTCGCCTATAACGACAAATTAGCCTGCATCAGATCGGAGTTCGTACCATATATGCGTCCTTACGAAGACACAGCGTTCGATCCCGAAAAAGCGGAAAGCGTAATCACGGGATTTTTCGGGGTTCACTCGATAAACGTTTTCGAGATCAAGGAATCTGCGCTTATGATAGGAGCGGTAGGAGCCGTTCTTTCCTATCTCGACGAAACTCAGAAAAGACGCCTTCTCAATATCGACGGCATAAAGCTCGTAACGAACGACCGATATATGTCGCTTGACTATAATACGCGAAGGAATCTCGAGCTTACCCAGACAAACAGGGAGCAGAAAAAGAAAGGAAGTCTGCTGTGGCTTCTCGACAAAACGGCGACGGGAATGGGCGCGAGAATGCTCAGAGGCTGGATAACTCGTCCTTTAAGCGACGCTAAAACTATCCGTAGTCGTCTCGACGCGGTAGAATGCTTTGTCGACGATTTTCTTCTCAGGGAAACGCTTTACGACAAGTTAAGGGGAATACGCGACATAGAAAGAATCTGCGGCAAAATAGCTTACGGAACGGTTATGCCGCGGGATTTCAAGGCGTTGCAGGCGTCCTTGGAGGTTCTTCCGGATATAGGCAAGACTCTTTCCTATACGAAGTCCGTTTTCTGCAAAAAAGTAAGAGACGAATTCGTCGGATACGAAGAGCTTCTCGGGCTTTTGTCCCGTGCGATAGCCGACGAACCTCCCGCTATGCTTAAAGACGGCGGCTATATAAGAAGGGGTTATAGCGACGAGCTTGACGAACTTAAAAAACTCTCCGAAGACGGGAAGGGTATGCTTTCCGACCTCGAGCTTCGGGAAAAACAAAGAACGGGAATCAAGACTCTTAAAATCGGTTACAACAAAGTTTTCGGATATTACATAGAAGTCAGCAATTCCTTTAAGAACAGCGTTCCTGCGGACTATATAAGAAAGCAGACGCTGACCAACGGAGAAAGGTTTATTACGGAGGAGCTTAAAGTCCTCGAAGAAAGGCTTTTGTCCGCGGGCGAAAAATATAACGCTCTCGAAAGAAAGCTTTACGCCGATGTATGCGAAAAAGCCGTCGCCTATATTCCTCGGCTTCAGAGGATTGCCCGGGCGGTTGCGGGCGCGGACTGCGTCCTGAGTTTAAGTCGGGTTTCGGTGGCGAACGGATACGTGAAACCCGTTATTAACGACGAAACGGGCGTACTTGAAATCAAGGCCGGTCGCCATCCCATTATCGAAGAGCTTATGAAGACCGAAAACTTCATCGCCAACGATACCTATATGGACAACGGCGAAAACCGAACGATTATTCTTACCGGTCCGAATATGGCTGGGAAAAGCACATATATGCGACAGATTGCATTGATAACGGTTATGGCTCACATAGGCTGCTTCGTGCCTGCGGATAAAGCCGTTATTCCCGTGACCGACAAGATATTCACGAGAGTCGGAGCGAGCGACGATATTCTCTTCAATCAGAGTACGTTTATGGTTGAAATGACCGAAGCCGCATATATCCTCAGAAACGCTACGGAAAAAAGCCTTATCATAATCGACGAGCTTGGAAGAGGCACGTCCTCGCTCGACGGGCTGAGCATAGCCCGCGCGGTCGTGGAATTTATAACCGAGAAAATACGTGCGAAAACGATATTCGCGACGCATTACTCGGAGCTTGTCGGGCTCGCGGCGGTTACCGACGGCGTTAAAAACTTCGGAATGGCGGTGAAGGAAACGGGGAACGGAGTGGTTTTCCTGAGAAAGGTTCTGGAAGGCGGAACGAGCAAGAGTTTCGGGATAGAAGTCGCCGAGCTTGCGGGAATAGACAAGCGCGTGGTAGAGAGAGCAAAGGAAATCAGCAGAGAAATAGAGAGTAAACAGAAGTAAATGGAAAAAATCAAAGTGCTTCCCTCCGATATATACAACAAAATCTCGGCGGGAGAGGTAGTCGAAAGGCCGGCTTCGGTAGTCAAGGAGCTGGTCGAAAATGCGATCGACGCAGGCGCGAATACCGTTAAAATCTCGATAAGCGGCGGAGGAACAGGCTCGGTTACCGTAACCGACGACGGACGGGGAATCGATAAAGAGTTTGTGAGAACGGCGTTCCTTCCGCACGCAACGAGCAAGATTTCGGAAGCCGCGGATCTTACGGGGATAAAAACCCTCGGATTCAGGGGCGAAGCTCTTCCGAGTATAGCCGCAGTATCGAAAGTTAAGCTCGTTACGAGAACTGAGGGCGAGGATTTTGCCTGCGCTATATACGGCGAAGGAGGAGTTTTAGGAGAGGTTCAGACCGTAGCCGGCAATAAAGGTACTTCCGTAACCGTTTCCGAGTTGTTTTTCAATACTCCCGCAAGACTTAAATTCCTTAAAAAGCCTGCGGGCGAAACGAGAGAAATAACCAATCTCGTGTCGAGGCTTATTCTGGCGAATCCTAACGTATCTTTCAGATATTCCGCGGACGGCGAGGAGATTTTCAATTCGTCGGGAAAGGGAGTGGAGGACGCTTTCTGCTCGGTTTACGGAAAGGAAATGCTCGGCACCGCGATTCGGGTAAACGCCGTTTATAAGCGGTATATAATCGAAGGATACGTGGGGAGTCCGCTCTATCCGAAGAGCAATACGACCTATCAGACGCTTGTCGTCAACGGAAGATACGTGGTCAATTCAAACATAGCCAACGCCGTAAGAGTCGTTTACAAACCCTATCTTATGACGAGGCAGTATCCTTACTATCTGCTGTATCTGACCGTTCCTTACGACGAAATCGACGTTAACGTCCACCCGAATAAGCTCGACGTAAGGTTTACCGACGAAAGAGGGATTTTTTCGGCTTTTTACGCGCCGATTGCCGACGCCGTCAAAAACGAGGATAAACAGGTTCTTTCGGTTCCGGAGGTGAGCTTTTTCGGAAAGAAAGACGAAATCCCCGAAAAGGAATTCGGAGAAGCGAAAGAGGAACTCTTCCACGAGGACGCTGCTGCGGCAATCGAAAGCAAGACCGTTTCCGATATGACCGATGAGCCTTACAGTTACGTTCTTAAAGAAGAAAACGGGAATCGTTCGGAGCTGCCTTTTTCGCGGCATTCCGAAGCTCTCAGAACTCCTCTGTATTCCGTTGAAAAGCTCAGGGATACCGTGCGTTCGGATTATTCGGAAAAAGTTTCTTCCGACGAAAGCGTTTCAGCTCTTTACGAACAGACTAAAAAGTCTTCCCGTCAGCAGACTTCTCCCGTTCAGGAGGGACTTAAAGGCAAGAAACTCGTTAAAGTCGGAAGTATGTTCGACACGTATATAATTCTTCAATCGGTCGAATGGGACGAGGTTTATCTCGTCGATCAGCACGCCGCTCACGAAAGGCTGATTTACGACCGTCTGTGCGCCGATTTCGAAGAAAAGAAAATATCCGTCCAGCCTATACTCGTGCCGTATATTTTCTCCGTAAACGGAAGAGAGTACGAAGCTCTTTCGGAAAACCTCGATATTATAAGATCGTTTGGTTTCGACATAGAGCCCTTCGGCGGCAACGCTTTCAGAATAGACGGACTTCCCGCGAATCTCGGGGAAATATCTCCGGAAAGGTTCGTTTCCTGCCTTCTCGAAGGCGAGGACAGCCTTGAGAACTATTCGCAGTTTACGAAGGAAGTTCTTGCGAGAATCGCCTGTCGCTCGGCAATAAAAGGCGGCGACAGACTGACCGACGCACAGACCGAAAGTCTTATCGAAAAGCTGTCGGAAAACGTGAGCCTGAAGTGTCCGCACGGAAGACCTCTCGTCCTCAGAATATCCAGAAGCGAGATAGAGAAATGGTTCAAACGGATAGTATCCTGATAGGGTTGGTGGGGCCTACCGCGGTAGGGAAGAGCGAGCTTGCTTTTTCGCTTGCCGAAAAATTCGGAACGTATATTCTATCAGCGGACTCTATGCAGATTTACAAGGGATTCGATATAGGGACCGCAAAGCCCACGGCTGAGGAGCAGAGAAGAGTTCCTCACAGGCTTATAGACATAGTCGAACCCGAAAGTTATTTCAGCAGTATGGACTATGCCGAAAGGTGCGACGAAGAAATAGCGATATGCCGGAGAGAAAACAGAATTCCTCTTATCGTAGGCGGAACGGGTTTTTATTTCGATTCTTTTCTTTACAAAACGGACTTCGAAGGAAGCGTGGACGAAAACGTCCGCAAGGAGCTTAATGCGGTTTACGAGGAAAAAGGCGGCGACTACATTTACGAAATGCTTAAAAAAATCGATCCCGAATCGGCGGCGGATATCCATCCGAATAACGTCAAAAGAGTTATGAGAGCATTGGAGATATATATGACGACGGGTAGAAAAAAGTCGTCGGGAAGCGGAAAACAGCGCAAAAAACGCTACGAAAACGCCGTTATTTTCGAACTTGCCCGAGAGAGAAACGATTTGTATTCGAGGATAGACGGAAGGGTAGATAAAATGATTTCGGACGGTCTTATAGCGGAGGTCGAAGGTCTTCTTCGAAAAATCGGAAAGGACTGCCAGAGTATGCAGGGAATAGGATATAAGGAGTTCGTGCCTTATCTGAACGGAGAATGTTCTCTTTCGGAAGCCTTGGACAACGTTAAACTGAATACCCGCCATTACGCAAAAAGACAGCTTTCTTATTTCAAAAGAATGAATACGATTCTTCTCGACGCGTATCTGCCGACGAAAGAATTGATTGAAATAATCGAGAAGACGATTGAAAACGCAAAAGCCGCCGATAATCGGATCGGATAAATAAAACGAAAGGAAAAAGATGAATTACGATACGGAAACGATAATTGTCGAAGCGGAGAAAAGTCTTTCGTCCGCATTTGAAAAAATAAACGAAACCGCTATTTTCAATCAGAAGAAAGTCCTCGATGCGTTCAGGAATCATTGCGTGGCTGCGAGGCATTTTTACGGCACGACGGGTTACGGCTACGACGATGTGGGAAGGGATACTCTCAATAAAATCTACGCGGAAGTTTTCGGCTGCGAAGCCGCGATAGTTTCGCCGTACATTTCCTCGGGAACTCAGGCTCTTACGGTCGCTCTTTTCGGCGTACTCAGAACTGGATACAAAGCCGTATCGTTGACGGGCGAGCCTTACGACACGCTCAACAAAGTCATTTTCGGCAGGGATAACGGATCTCTTGCCGATTTCGGAATAGGTTTCGACATAATCGCTATGGATAATGGCGTAATCGACGAAAGAGCCGTCGAAAAGTATCTTTCGGAAAATTCGCCCGAACTCGTCTATATTCAGCGTTCGCGAGGATATACCTCGAGAAACGCTTTGACCGTGGCCGATATAGGCAAAGCCGTGGATATCGTAAAAAGGTTTTCGCCCGGTTCGGTGATTATGGTCGATAACTGTTACGGCGAATTTATCGAGAAAACCGAGCCGTCGTCTGCGGGCGCGGATATTATCGTAGGCTCGCTCATAAAGAATCCGGGCGGCGGTCTTGCTCCCTGCGGCGGATATATAGCAGGAAGAGCGGACCTCATCGAAAAAGTCGGATACAGACTTACCGCGCCTTCCCTCGGCACGGAAGTAGGTTCTTACGAGGCTGGATACAGACCTTTTTATCAGGGGTTGTTTATGGCTCCTCACGTTACCGCTCAGGCTGTGAAGGGAATGTTGCTTTTCTCGGAATCGATGAAATCCGTGGGTTTTGCTACGCTTCCGGATAAAAGCGATCCTATCGGAGACATTATATGTTCGGTCAGATTCGATACCAAGGAACAGCTCATAGCTTTCTGTCAGGGAATCCAGTATGTTTCTCCCGTAGACAGCTTTGCCGTTCCCGAGCCTTGGGATATGCCGGGATACCTTCATCAGGTGATTATGGCGGCAGGTTGCTTCGTAGGCGGTTCTTCGATAGAACTCAGCTGCGATTCGCCTATAAAAGAGCCTTATATAGCCTATCTTCAGGGCGGACTTACCTACGAACACGTCAGAATCGCCGTAAAGGAATGTCTTGACCGTCTTAAAAGATTATAATCCGTTTTCCGGATTCCGCACCTTACCTCGACGTATTTTCATATACTGTTGCGGCGAGGTGTTTTTTATGTTTTATTACGGAGATCTGATTTCGGCAATAGAAAAGCTCGGAAAGAAAGGAGCGATAACCGGCTCGATAGGCAAAAGCGTTCTCGGACTCGATATTCCGTACGTTCTCACGGAAGGGAAAAGGGGTTCGGAAAAAGAAAAAACCGTTATTATAACGGGAGGAATTCACGCCAGAGAGCATATAACTGTACCTCTCGTACTCAGGCTTGCGGAAGCGTCTTTAAACGGCGGATACAAAACAACTAATATCTTTATACCCTGCGTAAATCCCGACGGATTAAGACTTGCTACGGAAGGAATATCCTTTCTCGAAGAAAAGAGGGAATGGAAGAAGTTTATTCCTTTTCTTCGTTCCTGCGGGAAGGATTTCAGGCTCTGGAAAGCCAACGTCCTCGGCGTGGATTTAAATGTGAATTTCGACGCCGAATGGGGACTCGGAAAAAATAACGTCTTTTATCCCGGGGCCGAAAACTTCGTCGGGAAAAAGCCTCTCGATCAGGCCGAAAGTCAGGCTCTTGCGGAATTCACGCTGACCGTACGGCCGGACATAACCGTTTCCTATCACAGTAAAGGAGAGGTGATTTTCTGGAATTTCAATCAGAAAGGACGGATTCTCAGGCGGGATTATCTGTACGCGAGGCGCATAGCCCGTATAACGGGATATTCTTTCGCCGAAAAAGGAGGAAGTACGGGCGGATATAAAGACTGGTGTGTTTCAAAGCTCAGTATCCCGTCCGTAACCGTCGAAGTAGGAGCCGACAGCCTTTCGCATCCGGTCGGTTTGGAGAATCTTCGGGAAATTTACGATAAAAACAAGAGAATTTTAGTCGAAAACGAAAGATTTTTGTATCCGCATTCGGCCGAAAAAAGCTAAATGCTTTACAAATCGCGGAAAAAGTGATAAACTATCGCGTATGAGCCTCAAAGAAACGCTGAATCGTCATAATTTCAAATTCAATAAACAGTTCGGACAGAATTTCATATCCGACGGGAATCTTCTTGCCGCCATAGTTTCCGATGCGGGAATAACGAAAGAGGATACCGTAGTCGAAATCGGAGCAGGCGCGGCGACTCTGACCGAAAAGCTTTCCGACGCCGCGGGAAAGGTCGTCGCTTTCGAAATCGACCGTAATCTCGAACCGGTTATTTCCGAAACTCTCAAAGGAAAAGACAACGTGCGGGTGATTTTTGCCGACGCGCTGAACTATCCCGACAAGGAGCTTCTTTCCGCTACGGGAGGAAGTTTTAAAGTCGTCGCGAATCTTCCGTACTATATAACCACGCCCGTTATAATGAAATTCGCGGAAAGCGACCTTCCCGTCGGATCCGTAACGGTTATGGTTCAGGAGGAGGTTGCAAGACGATTCTGCGCGTTTCCCGGAAGTGCCGATTACGGCGCGATAACGGTGGCTCTGAACCTCATATCGAATCCGAAAATCACGAGGAAAGTCCCGCGGCAGATGTTTTATCCCGTACCGGGCGTAGACAGCGCGGTCGTCAATATTCCGATAGACAGGAATAAATACGATTTCGATCGTAAGGGAATGAGAAATCTTATCCGAGCCGCATTTACGATGAGGAGAAAAACGCTCGTCAATAACCTGATTGCGGGATACGGGCTGACGCGGAAGCAGGCGGAAGAAGCTCTCGTCAACTGTGGATTCGATTCGAGAGTAAGAGGAGAAACGCTTTCCGCGGAGCAATATCTGAAATTATACGAGGAACTGCGGAGAACGGACGGGATAACCGTTCCTAACGAAAAGGAAAAACGATGAAGGGAATTTTTGTTACTAACGGATTTGTCAGATGGGACAAATTCTCGACTATTTACGATATGCTTCAGGCCGCTCTCGAAAGAAACGGCTGCGAAACGGAGAGGTATACCAATATCGAGCTTACTACCCTTCCGATAGGAGCGGAGCTCCCGAAAGGAGATTTCGTGCTTTTCTGGGACAAGGATATTTCGCTTGCGAAAAGGCTCGAGAAATCCGGACTGCGCGTTTTCAATTCCGCAAAGGCTCTGGAAATCTGCGACGACAAAGGACTTACGGCGATAGCTCTCGAAAATGAAGGTATTCCTATGCCCGAAACGATAGTGCTTCCGAAATCGTTTATGCCGTACAGCGATCTTAGCTTTACGGATTCTCTCGAGAGAACGATAGGTTATCCTATGGTTCTGAAGGAATGCCACGGAAGTTTCGGGAAGCAGGTTTATCTTATCAGAAATCGGGAAGAGCTTACCGAAAAGATTCTTTCGATTACTCCGAGAACGATGATTTGTCAGAAATTTATCGGCAGCAGCTTCGGAAGGGACGTAAGGATTCAGGTCGTCGGCGATAAGGTCGTCGCTGCCGCTTACAGACAAGCCCGCGAGGGAGATTTCATAGCAAACGTTACGAGCGGCGGGAAAATGTCGGCTTATACGCCTTCCGAAGAGATGAAAGAGCTGGCTGTTTCCGCCTGCAAAAAAGTCGGCGCGGATTTTGCGGGTGTGGATATTCTTTTCGGCGAAAACGAGCGTCCTTTGCTTTGCGAAATCAACACCAACGCTCATTTCAAGAACCTTCTCGACGCGACAGGAATAGATACTTCCGAATACATCGCGCGTTATATAGTGGAAAGTTTAAAATGAAAGTCGCCGTAGTTTACGATAAGGAGAGAGCCAAAGGAAACGAAAGATTCGTTATTCTTCTCGGAAGAGGGCTGAAGAAAAGAGGAATAGAAACCAAGGCTTTTATTTATCCCGACGAAAGGATATTCGAGTGCGACGCGGTCGTAGTCAGAGCCGTGCTTCCACGGCTTTACGAAGAACTTTCCGAGAGAGGCATTCCCGCTTTAAACAACCGGAAAACCCAGCGTATTGCGGGAAATAAGGCTTTGACTTACGATTTTCTTTCTTCGCTGAGCGTTCCTTTCATTCCTTACGGAAAAATAAACGAAAAGCCCGGTGCCTTTCCCGTTATCGTCAAGTCAGTCGACGGACACGGAGGAACCGAAGTTTTTTTGGCAAACGACGAAAACGATTACGAATCGCTGATTTCCGGAATCGAAAGGACTTGCCGTGAAAAAGGGAATGAGGCTTCGGAAAGATTTATTTTTCAGGCGCTTGCGGACAAGCCCGACGACAAGAGAGTTTACGTTATCGGAGGAAAGCCGATAGTCGCGATGAAAAGAGTGAACCGCTACGACTTCCGGAGTAATTATAAACTCGGAGGGATTGCGTCCGAAGCTGAAGTTACCGAAGAGGAGCTTTCGTATATCGGGAAAATCTGCGATTCTCTCGGCTGCGATTACGTCGGAATAGACTTTATGACTTACGGCGGGAAAAGCGTAGTCAACGAAATCGAAGACATAGTGGGTTGTCGTATGGTTTACGAAAACACTTCCGTAGATATTCTCGACGCTTACGCCGAATATATATCGGCCGAATTATCGGCGAAATAAGGGCTATATTTGACAAAATCGTTCAAATGGCTTTACAAATCGACCGAAATATGAGAAAATGAAAGGCACAGGTTTTATAGTCTGCATTATAATATTAAAACGACAGAGGTAGATAATTATGCTTACAGCTGAAAATTTAAGAAAGTTATATCTGAATTTCTTCGAAGAGAGAGGACATAAGATTATTCCGTCCTCGAGCCTTATTCCCGAGAACGATCCTACCGTCCTTTTCACGACTGCGGGAATGCATCCGCTGACGCCCTATCTTCTCGGTCAGAAGCATCCCGCAGGAACGCGTCTTACGGACGTTCAGAAGTGTGTGAGAACGGGCGATATAGACGAAGTGGGAGATAAGAGCCACCTTACGTTTTTCGAAATGCTCGGAAACTGGAGCCTCGGGGATTACTTCAAGGAACAGTCCATTCGTTGGTCGTGGGAATTTCTGACGTCCGAGAAGTATCTTGCTCTTCCCGAGGACAAGATTGCGGTTACCGTATTCGAAGGCGACGAAGATTGTCCGCGCGACGAAGAGAGCGCGTCGATATGGCTCAGCTGCGGACTTCCGAAAGAGCGTATTTTCTACCTCAACAAAAAGCATAACTGGTGGGGCCCCGCAGGCGTTACCGGACCGTGCGGTCCCGATACGGAAATCTTCTATTTCAAAGGAACGGACGAGGAGCAGAAAAAGCTTTCTCCCGCGGACGAAGGCAATCAGTGGCTGGAAATCTGGAACAACGTTTTCATGCAGTTCAATAAGAACCGCGAAGGAAAACTCGAGCCGCTCGCTCAGCGCAACGTAGACACGGGTATGGGACTTGAAAGAACGGTTTCCGTCCTCAACGGATTCGACAGCGTGTACGAAATAGATGTCTTCAGTCCCGTTATCGCAAAAATCGAAGAGATTTCCGGACGTAAGTACGGAGAATCCGAAGAAATAACCAAAGCTATGCGAATCATTGCGGATCATATCAGAACTGCGGTCTTTATGTTGGGCGATCAGGTCGGAATAACTCCGAGCAACGTGGATCAGGGTTACGTTCTTCGCCGAATCATAAGGCGAGCCGTAAGATATATGAACAATATCGGACTTAAAACGGAAGATATGCTTGCGATTGCCGAAATGTATATAGGTATCTATAAAAACGTTTATACGGAACTCGAAGCCAATCACGGCAAGGTTATCGAAGAACTCAGAATCGAAAACGAAAAATTCCTTAAGACTCTCGTTCAGGGCGAAAAGGAATTCAGGCGCGTTGCCGCGGCTCTTACGGCGGGCGAAACCATAAACGGCGAAACCGCTTTCAGACTCTACGATACCTACGGATTCCCCATCGAAATGACTACCGAATACGCGGCCGAGGCGGGACTTAAAGTCGACGGAGAGGGCTTCAAAGCAAAGTTTGCGGAACATCAGGTGAAAAGCCACGCGGGAAGCGAACAGAAATTCAAGGGCGGACTTGCCGACCACAGCGACGAAACCGCAAAGCTTCATACGGCGACGCATCTTCTTCAGGCCGCGCTCAGAAGAGTTCTCGGCGACGAGGTAAAGCAGAAGGGCAGTAACATCACCGCGGAAAGGCTCCGTTTCGACTTCAGCTTCCATCGTCCGATGACCAAAGAAGAAATCGAGGAAACTCAGCGTCTCGTCAACGAAGCCATAGACAGAAAACTCGAAGTAGTATGCGAGGAAGTTCCGGTCGAAGAAGCGAGAAGAAGAGGAGCTATCGGTCTTTTCGGAGATAAGTACGGAGAGATGGTCAAGCTGTATACAATGGGAGATTTTTCTATGGAAATCTGCGGCGGACCTCACGCAAAGAATACCGGCGATCTCGGCGAATTCGTAATTACGAAGGAGCAGTCCTCTTCGTCGGGAGTAAGAAGAATCAAAGCAGAGCTTAAACCGAGAGCGTAAAAAGGTTTTTATCTGAAGGAGAGTTTATGGATAACGTAAAAATCGAAAAAAAGTGGAACAAGATATGGAAGGATACTAAACTTTACGCCTTCGATAAAAACAGAATGGACAAGAAGTTCTATATGCTCGAAATGTTCTCTTATCCGAGCGGAGCCAAGCTTCATCTCGGTCATTGGTATAATTTCGGAATGTCCGACAGTTACGCGCGTTTTAAGAAAATGACCGGCTATAACGTTTTCGAACCGATGGGATTCGACGCTTTCGGTCTCCCCGCCGAAAATTACGCCATAAAAACGGGTATTCACCCCAAAGACAGCACGGAAAAGAATATCTCGATTATGGAGCAGCAGCTTTCCGAAATGGGCGCTATGTTCGACTGGAGCAGCGAGGTCGTTACCTGTCGTCCGGAATACTATAAATGGACGCAGTGGCTTTTCCTTCAGCTTTTCAAGCACGGACTCGCTTACAGAAAAGATGCGCCCGTGAACTGGTGTCCGTCCTGTCAGACCGTTCTTGCGAACGAACAGGCTACCGACGGCGTATGCGAAAGATGCGGTTCTCAGATAGTTCACAAGAATCTTACTCAGTGGTTCTTTAAAATCACAAAGTACGCGGAAGAGCTTATAACCGGACTGGATAATCTTGACTGGCCCGAAAAGACCAAGCTTATGCAGAAGAACTGGATAGGCAAAAGCACTGGCGGAGAGGTCGAATTCAAGCTCGAAGACGGAACCGCGTTCAGGACGTTTACGACGCGCGCCGATACGCTTTTCGGAGTGAGCTACGTGGTTCTTGCGCCCGAGCATCCTCTCGTGGACAGGATAACCACTCCCGAGCAGAGGCAAACCGTTGAGGATTACAGACTTGCGGTCAGCAAAACCTCGGAGATAGACCGACTCAGCACGGTCAAGGAAAAGACAGGTGTATGGACGGGTGCGTACTGCATCAATCCCATAAACGGAAAGAAGGTTCAGGTCTGGATAGGCGATTACGTTCTGTATTCCTACGGAACGGGAGCCGTTATGGGCGTTCCTTCTCACGACGCGAGGGACTTCGATTTCGCTAAGAAGTACGGTCTTGAAATTAACCGCGTAATCAGAGCGAAGGACGATAAAACCGACGATAGCCTTCCCTTCACGGAATACGGAATAATGTGCAACAGCGGAGAGTTCGACGGAATGACGAGCGAAGAGGGCAAAAAAGCCGTTATCGACCTTCTCGAAAGCAAAGGACAGGGAAAACACGTCGTTAATTACAGACTCCGCGACTGGCTTATATCCCGTCAGAGATACTGGGGCGCGCCGATACCCGTAATCCATTGTCCGCACTGCGGAATAGTTCCCGTTCCCGAAGATCAGCTTCCCGTAGAGCTTCCTTACGACGTGAATTTCACGCCCGACGGAACCAGTCCACTTCTCAAACACGAAGGCTTTATGAACTGCAAGTGTCCCAAGTGCGGAGGCGACGCAAAACGCGATCCCGATACTCTCGATACTTTCGTTTGCAGCAGCTGGTATTATCTGCGTTATCCGGACAATAAAAACGTGTCCGAGCCGTTCAGCAGAGAAATCGCGGACAGAATGCTTCCCGTAGACAAATACGTGGGCGGAGCGGAACACGCGTGTATGCACTTGCTTTACGCCCGCTTCATAACGAAAGCTCTCAGGGATATGGGATACCTCGATTTCGACGAGCCTTTCCGCTCTCTTACGCATCAGGGAATGATTCTCGGACCCGACGGACAGAAGATGAGTAAGAGCAAGGGAAACGTTATAAGTCCCGACCCGTATATCGAAAAGTACGGAAGCGACGTTTTAAGAACGTATATCGGTTTCGGATACAGATATACGGAAGGCGGACCGTGGAGCGACGACGGTATCCGGGCAATAGCCAAATGGCTCGAAAGAGTAGAAAAAACAGTCGTTAAAGCGGCATCCGCGGACGTTTCGGGAGAAAGGCCATTCGGTAAAGCCGAAAAAGAACTTAATTACGTCCGCCATAACACGATAAAGGAGGTTACCGCCGATTACGATACGTTCGATTTCAATACCGCGGTCGCAAGAATGATGGAGCTTCTGAATGCTCTCAACAAGTACGAAAACGACGGAGTTTCAAATGCGGCTTTCTATAAAGAATGCGTTACCGATCTCGTTAAGCTGCTTGCGCCTCTCGCTCCGCATATGTGCGAAGAATTCTGGGAAATGCTCGGCTACGAGTATTCCGTTTTCAATCACGGATGGTGCGAATTCGACGAAAAGGCTCTCGTTAAGTCCGAAATCGAACTTGCCGTTCAGATTAACAGTAAAATCCGTCACAGAATAACCGTTTCCGCGGATATGAACGCAAAAGATATCGAAGAACTCGTTCGTAAAGACGAAACCGTTCTCGGACTCCTCGAAGGAAAACCGATAAAGAAAGTCATCGTTATACCTTCGAGACTCGTTAATATAATCGCGTAACCTCAGCCGGGTTTATCGAACGGCGGAATAGCTTCGTTTCGGAGGACTTTTCCGCCGTTTTATCGTTTTCGGATTTTTCCGTGTATAATAAAACAGAAACGGTCAATAATCGGACCGAAGGCGGATTACATAAAAGAGATCCGCAAACGGAGGTAAAAATGACTGTAAAACGCGGAGAACTCTATTACGCAGATCTCAGTCCCGTCGTCGGGAGCGAACAAGGCGGAATACGCCCCGTATTGGTGCTTCAGAACGACGTAGGCAACAAATTCAGCCCGACCGTCATAGCGGCGGCAACGACCAGTAAAACGGGAAAAACCAAGCTCCCTACGCATATCGAAATAGCGTCGAGAGATTATTGCCTTCCGAGGGACAGCATCGTACTTCTCGAACAGATAAGGACGATAGACAAAAGCCGTCTTAAAGAAAAAATCGGCGAGCTTCCGGCGGAAGTTATGACTCGCGTCGATAACGCCCTTCTCATAAGTCTCGGATTTATTTCGTGATTCGTCGATAACGCGTTAATTCGACCGATTGTCATATAGTAAAGCAAAAAAAACGGTTTTTTTACAAAAAAATTAGTGATTCGCCCTAAAAATTCTTGCAAAAAAAACGATATTTTGATATCATTAACCCTGTTGACACACGGAGGGCGGAAATATGATTGTTTCCAAGCAAAGAAATTTGATTTTCGGATTCATCGACAAGACGATTGTCGCTGCTTCCGCAAGCAATCGTCTTCAGCGCGCGCGGAAGTCAACGCACCAATAGCAAATTTACGCATAAACGCAATTATGGATTAATTGCGTTTTTTGTTTTATCGAAAGGAGATACCTATGAGAAAAGTTGCGATCGTTATGGGCAGCAAAAGCGATTTCGAAAGCGTTCTGCCCGCAAAAAAGACCTTGGATAATCTCGGGATAGCGGCGGACGTTATGATTATGAGCGCGCACCGAACGCCGAAGGAAGTCGAAGAATTCTCGGTTAACGCGGAAACCGACGGATACGGAGTGATAATTGCCGCAGCCGGAAAAGCCGCGCATCTTGCGGGAGTCATTGCCGCGAATACGGTCCTTCCCGTTATCGGAATACCTATGAAGAGTTCGACTCTCGACGGTCTTGACAGCCTTCTTTCCACGGTTCAGATGCCTTCGGGCATTCCGGTCGCGACGGTTGCCATAAGCGGAAGCGAAAACGCGGCTCTTCTTGCGGCGGAAATTCTTGCGGTAGGTTCTCCCGAACTTACGGACAAACTCAAAAAGCTCAGGATTCAGATGAAAGAAAAGATTCTTTCGGACAACGAAGCCATACAGAACCTGATATAAAGGAGCAGTACTATGAACGTTAAAGAAATGATTTACGAAGGCAAAGCAAAAAAGGTTTTTGCAACAGACGACAAAGATGTGGTTCTTGTATCCTACAAGGACGACGCGACCGCTTTCAACGGACTTAAAAAAGGCACCATTTCGGGTAAAGGCGTTGTTAACAACAAATGCTCCAACCACCTTTTCAAGCTCCTCGAAAAAAAAGGTATACATACGCATTTCATCGAAGAAGTTTCCGATACCGATACCTTCGTCAGAAGAGTGGAAATAGTGCCGATAGAAGTCATCGTGCGCAATATCGCGGCCGGCAGCCTCTCGAAAAGACTCGGTATTCCCGAGGGAACCGCGCTTAAGCGCACCGTTCTCGAATTTTCTTATAAAAACGACGAACTCGGAGATCCTATGATCAACGATTATCACGCTCTCGCTATGGAGCTTGCGACCGAAGAAGAGCTTGCTACCATAAAGACGATGGCTTTCAGAATCAACGATATTCTTCGCGAACTTATGTCGAGGATAAATATAGATCTCATCGATTTCAAATTGGAATTCGGCAGATATCACGGAGAAATCATTCTTGCGGACGAAATTTCGCCCGATACCTGCAGATTCTGGGACCATACGACCAAAATGAAGCTGGACAAGGATCGTTTCCGCAGAGATCTCGGCGGAGTCGAAGACGCTTATCAGGAAGTCCTGAAAAGGATGATGGGTTTATAATGACGAAAAAATATCACAGATACAGGAAACGTCCTTCCGTCGTCGTACCCGAAAAAGACCTCGGAATTCACGAGGAATGCGGAATTTTCGGCATCATCGGTCACGATTTGCAGGATTACGCCCGAGAGATTTATTTCGCGCTGTTCTCTCTTCAGCACAGAGGACAGGAAAGCGCGGGAATGGCTGTGGCTTACGGCAACAACAAGATTTCCTACTACAAAAATATGGGACTTGTCAGCGAAGTCTTCGGAGAAGAAGAACTTTCGATGATGCCGCCGACGAAGCTCGGCATAGGTCACGTAAGATATTCTACGACCGGCTCGAGCAACGTCGTTAACGCGCAGCCCGTGGTTTTTTACGGAAAATTCGGAAGAATGGCTCTCGCTCATAACGGAAACATCGTCAACGCCGACGAAATCAAGTCGGAAATGATAAAGCGCGGTCATATTTTTCAAAGTTCCGTGGACAGTGAAGTAATCGCGGCCTGGGTCAACGACTGCATAGAGGACGACGTAACCGAAGGCATAATAAAAGCCTGCAGGAAAATGAGAGGAGGTTACGCGCTTCTCTTTATCATAGACGGAAAGCTTTACGCGGTAAGAGATCCTTACGGAATAAAACCCCTCGTAATGGGAGAAAAAGACGGTGCAATAATTTTTGCAAGCGAATCCTGCGCTCTCGACGCGATCGACGCAGCCGTTATAAGGGACGTTAATCCCGGAGAAATCATTTCTGTCGATTCCGACGGAAACATAAATACCGAAATCTTTGAAGAGCGGACGCCGAAACCCTGTATTTTCGAATACGTTTATCTTGCGAGAAGCGATTCGATAATGGATTCGCAGAGCGTATACGACGCGAGATATATGTGCGGCGTGTATCTTGCAAGATTGCTCGATATCAAAGCCGATATTGTAGCCGGAGTCCCCGATTCGGCTCTTGTCAGCGCGCGCGGATTCAGCGAGGAAAGCGGAATCCCGTACGTGGACGCGATTTCCAAAAACAGATATATCGGAAGGACGTTTATTCAACCTTCTCAAAGTATGAGAGAAAACAGTGTTAAAATCAAACTGAACGCCTTCAGAAGCAATATCCGCGGTAAAAAACTCATTCTCATCGACGACAGCATAGTAAGAGGCACGACGAGCAAGAAGATTATTCAGCTTTTAAGGCAAAGCGGAGCGGCAGAGGTACATATGGTTGTTTCAAGCCCCAAAGTAACCGGACCGTGTTTCTTCGGCGTGGATATGCAGACGAAGGATCAGCTCATTGCTTCGGGAAGAACGGAAGAGGAAATCTGTAAACTTATCGGCGCGGACAGTCTTCATTATCTGCCTTTGGACAGACTTATCGCAGCCTGCTCGGCGGAAGGTACTATGACGCATTTCTGTACGGGCTGCTTTAACGAAGAATACTCGTTCGATATCGACAATTATCACTGCGAAAAATTCGGACTCGAATAAACGGAGGAAATACCTATGACAATAGATTATAAAAAAGCGGGAGTAGACGTTGAAGCCGGTTACGAAGCTGTAAGGCTTATGAAGCAATATGTCAAGACGACTTATAACGACAGCGTTCTCGGAGATATCGGCAGCTTCGGAGGTTTTTACGCCTTGGGCGACAAACCCGATTCTCCCGTTATGGTGGCGGGAACGGACGGAGTAGGCACGAAACTCAGATACGCTTTCGCTGCCGGTCGTCACGACACGATAGGTATCGACTGCGTTGCGATGTGTGTGAACGATATAGCCTGTCACGGAGCAAAGCCTCTGATTTTCCTCGATTACATAGCCCTTTCGAAACTCGAACCCGAAAAGGTCGCATCCATAGTCAAAGGCGTTTCGGAAGGCTGTCGAACGGCAGGCTGCGCTCTTATCGGCGGAGAAACCGCAGAAATGCCCGGGTTTTACGGAAAAGACGAATACGATATAGCCGGTTTTTCCTGCGGAATAGTCAATAAAGACAAGGTTATCAACGGAAAGAACATTAAAGTCGGAGATATCCTTATAGGCCTCAGGTCGTCGGGCATACACAGCAACGGCTATTCGCTCGTCCGAAAATTATTCGATCCGGAGGACAGGTCTTTATTCGAATACGATTCCGAACTCGACGCAAAACCTATCGACATTCTTCTCACGCCTACGAGAATTTACGTAAAAACCGTACTTAATCTTATCGAAAAGGTTGAAATTAAGGGTATTGCGCATATCACGGGCGGAGGTTTCATAGAGAATATTCCGCGTATTCTTCCCGAAGGAATCGCAGCTAAAATCGACCGCAGCTCCTACGAAGTCCCGAAGATTTTCAGGGTTCTTCAGAAGCGCGCGGAAATCGAGGACGAAAAGATGTACAATACTTTCAATATGGGTATAGGTATGGTTCTTGCGACCGCTCCCGAAAACGCGGATAAAGCCGTCGATATTCTTAAAGAACTCGGCGAGGAGCCCGTCCTTCTCGGCAGTTGCGTAAGCGGATCGGGCGTTATTTTATGAAAAAAATCGTAGTTTGCGTGTCCGGCGGAGGAACCGACCTTCAAAGCATAATCGACGGCGTAGGAAACGGAAGCATTAAAGCCGGAATATCGCTCGTTATTTCTTCGAGGCACGGCGTTTTTGCCGAAAAAAGAGCCGAAAAGCACGGAATTCCGTATATCGTCGTATCGAAAACGGATTATCCCGACAAAAAAGAGCTTTATTCGGAAATGCTTCGCATTCTTGACGAAATAGAGCCAGACCTGATCGTTCTTGCGGGGTACGTGAGTATTCTTCCGCCCGAAATCATCGATAAATACCGCGGAAAAATCATCAATATCCACCCGTCTCTTATCCCGAAACACTGCGGAAAAGGCTATTACGGACTTAAAGTCCATGAGTCGGTCCTCGCTTCGGGAGATACGGAAAGCGGAGTAACCGTACACTTTGTGGACGAAGGCGCAGATACGGGAAAAATCATTCGACAGGAAAAGGTTGCGGTTTTGCCGGGGGATACGCCCGAATCGCTGCAGCAACGGGTTCTTTGCGTTGAACATAAGGTGCTTCCGGAAGTAGTGGCTTCCTTGGTCAACGGCAGCGGAGATTCCGATAAACGGCAATAAATCGTCGAAATACGCAACAATGAGGTAAACATAATGAAAAAAAGAGCAATAATCAGTGTATCCGATAAAACCGGAATAACCGAGGCCGCAAAACGCCTCGAAAAACTCGGTTACGAGATAATCAGCACGGGCGGCACGTATAAACTCCTTAAAGAGAACGGAATAAACGTTACGGGCGTTTCTTCGATAACGGGATTTCCGGAATGCCTTGACGGAAGAGTTAAAACGCTTCATCCGACGATTCACGCGGGGATTCTCGCAATGCGCGACAACGACGAACATATGAAAACTCTCGAGGAGTTGGATATATCTCCCGTGGACGTCGTGATAGTCAATCTTTATCCCTTCAGAAAAACCGTTATGAATCCGGAGTCCACGTTCGAAGACGCGGTCGAAAATATAGATATCGGCGGACCTTCAATGCTCAGAGCCGCCGCGAAAAACTATAAAGACGTTATGGTGCTTATCGATCCCGAAGATTACGAAAAGGCGTTTTCTCAGCTCGAATCGGGCGAAAAAGATCTCGGATTCCGTAAGTATCTTATGTTTAAGGTCTTCTCTCATACCGCGGCTTACGATTCGATGATAAGCGATTATCTCGCAAAAGATCTGGGTATAAAATATCCCGACGTCTATACCATGGCGTTTGAAAAAGCGGAAGAGCTTCGCTACGGAGAAAATCCCCATCAGTCGGGCGCGCTTTACAGGGATATGATTTCTCATCCGTCCGACCTCGTCAACGCAGTACAACTTAACGGGAAACAGCTTTCTTACAACAATCTCAACGATGCCAACGGCGCGCTTGCGCTTCTTCGGGAATTCGATCGTCCCGCGGTAGTTGCGGTCAAACATTCGAATCCGTGCGGAGTTGCCGAAGGAAAAACGATTTACGAAGCGTATATGAAGGCTTACGAATGCGACCCCGTATCGATTTTCGGAGGCATAATCGCTCTCAATCGTCCCGTCGACAGAGAAACGGCAGAGGATATGGCTAAGATTTTCCTCGAAATAATCATAGCTCCCGACTATACGGACGAAGCTTTGGCCGTTCTTACGGCAAAAACGAATCTCAGAATTCTCAAAATCGCCGATATTATGAACGACTCGACCGAACGTGATTTCAAGCGTATAAACGGCGGACTTATTCTTCAGAGCGTTGATAAAAAGCTTATAAACGAATATAAAGTCGTTACGAAAATTCAGCCCACCGAACGGCAGCTTGCGGATATGGAATTCGGTATGAAGGTCGTTAAGCACTGCAAATCCAACGCCATAGTCGTAGTAAGCAAAGGCGCGACTCTCGGTATAGGAATAGGGCAGACAAATCGTATATGGGCAACGAATCAAGCCATAGAACACTCTCTTAAAGGAGTAAAGGACGCGGTTATGGTATCGGACGCTTTCTTCCCGTTCAGCGACTGCGTTGAAGCCGCCGCGGCTGCGGGAATATCAGCCGTCGCTCATCCCGGAGGAAGCAAGAACGACGCTCAGAGCGTTGAAGCCGCGGACAAATACGGAATGACTATGGTCATGACCGGAATCAGACATTTCAGACACTGAAAGGAAAAAGGAAAAATCAATGACAAGATACAATATCGCAGTTATAGGCTCTGGCGGACGCGAACACGCTATCTGCCACTTTCTCTCAAAAAGTCCGAAAATCGGAATGCTTTTCTGTATTCCCGGGAACGCCGGAATTTCCGAAATTGCCGAATGCGCCCCGATAGACGTAATGGATTTTGAAGAAATATTGAAATTTATCGGTGAAAACGACGTGGATTTGGTTTTCGTGGCTCCCGACAATCCTCTTGCCGCCGGACTCGTGGATTGTCTCACCGAAAACGGCATACCGGCTTTCGGACCGGACAAAAAGGCAGCCGTCATCGAGGGAAGCAAGGCTTTCGCCAAGGATTTTATGAAGCGAAACTGTATTCCCACGGCGGATTACGAAATATTCGACGACTACGATAAAGCCCGTACGTACGTTAAAACCGCAAAATATCCTATCGTTATAAAAGCGGACGGACTTGCTCTCGGAAAAGGCGTGATTATTTGCGAGAACGTTGCGGAAGCCGAAAAAGCTCTCGAAGAAACTATGATGCTCAAGGTTTTCAAGGACGCCGGAAACAAAGTCGTAATCGAAGAATTTCTCACTGGACACGAAATGTCTCTTTTCGTATTTACAGACGGGGTGCATTATTCTCTTATGCCGTCTGTTCAGGACTACAAAAAAGCCTTTAACGGCGATAAAGGTCCCAATACCGGCGGAATGGGCGCGATTACGCCGTCCCCTTACTTTACGGAAATGCTGAAAAACCGCGTTATAAAAGAAATTATCGAACCTACGATAACCGCAATGAGGGAAGAGGGCAGAACCTTTAAAGGAGTCCTTTATTTCGGACTTATGGTCAATGGCGACAAGGCGAAGGTTCTGGAATACAACGCGCGTTTCGGAGATCCGGAAACTCAGGTGCTTCTGCCTCTCCTCAAAACCGATTTCGTGGATATAATCGTTTCCGTAATAGACGGAAATCTGAACGAAATCGATATCGAATGGGAGGATAAAGCCTGCGCGGGAGTCGTTCTTGCGAGCGGAGGTTACCCGACCGACGTAGTTAAAGGTTATCCGATAACGATAGGCGACGTTCAGGACGCTATGGTTTTCCATGCGGGAACGGATTTTGACGAAAACGAGCAACTCGTAACTAACGGCGGCAGGGTTTTTTGCGTGTCCGCAAAAGCCGACACTCTTTCCGGAGCCGTAAAAAAAGCCTACTCGGAAGCGGCAAAGATAAGTTTCAAGGATATGAGGAAAAGAGACGATATAGGTTTGGTCGCTTTTAAGGAAACTTGAAATTCTTGTTTGAAAATTCGCGTCGGACAAATTCCGTAATGGGAGAGTAATAATGATTTTCAGAGTTTATATAGAGAAAAAAGACAGGCAGCAGACTTCGGACAAACTCGTTTCCGAAATAAGCGGGATTCTCGGATTCAAGCCGGAAAAGGCAGGAAAACTGCTTCGTTACGACATTCAGGGACTCACGGAGGATGAATTCAGACGGTCTTACCCGATATTCTGCGAAGCTCCGGTAGACAGCCTTTCCGTCGAGCCGCAAATTCCGGAGGGAGCGTCCGCATTCGTCACCGAATATCAGGACGGACAATTCGATCAGCGTGCGGACAGCGCGATGCAGTGCATTCAGCTTCTTCTCGGAGGAAAAAGGCCCGTAGTCAGATGCGCTACCGTTTACTGGTTTTCCGGATTGAACAACGAACGGCTTTCTGCCGTTAAAAAATACCTCATCAATCCCGTTGACAGCAAAGAGGGCAGTTTTTCTTTCCCGCAAACTCTCGTTTCCGAGCATAAAACGTCCGAAAAAATGCGTAAGGAAGTGGAAAACTTCTGCGATATGGAGGAAAAAGAACTTCTCGATTTCTATAATCGAGGCGGATTCGCTATGTCCGCGGAAGATATGAAATTCGTTCAGAACTATTTCGTATCGGAAAACAGACAGCCCACCGAAACCGAACTCAGAGTTATCGATACGTATTGGAGCGATCATTGCCGCCATACAACCTTCCTCACGAAGCTGAACTCCATAGTAATTCATTCAAAAAATCGGGATATAAGCCTTGCTAAGGAAGAATACGAGACTCTCTTTAACGAGCTTTACGCGGAAAGAAAAGATAAATATCACTGTCTTATGGATATCGCTACGATAGCCGTAAAAAAGCTTTGCCGCGAAGGACTTCTCGATAATCTCGATCAAAGCGAGGAAATCAATGCCTGCTCGGTATCGGTAAAGGTCGATGTCGACGGAAAAGACGAAGATTGGCTCATTATGTTCAAGAACGAAACGCATAATCATCCGACCGAAATCGAGCCTTTCGGAGGCGCGGCTACCTGTATCGGAGGAGCTATCAGAGATCCTCTCAGCGGAAGAAGCTACGTTTATCAGGCGATGAGAATAACCGGAGCCGGAAATCCTCTTGCCGATCCGTCTTTGACCATTCACGGAAAGATTCCTCAGCGCGTACTCACGAAAACCGCGCTCGGAGGCTTTTCCTCCTACGGAAATCAGATCGGTCTCGCAACGGGTATAGTCCGCGAAGTCTATAACGACCGTTACGTAGCGAAACGTCTCGAAGCGGGTTACGTTATCGGCGGCGCGAGAAAATCCGACGTAATAAGAGAAAGACCGGCTCCCGGAGACGTCGTGATTCTTCTCGGCGGAGATACGGGACGCGACGGATGCGGAGGCGCGACCGGAAGCAGTAAATCTCATACCGCGGAAAGCGTTGAAAAGAGCGGAGCGGAGGTGCAGAAGGGAAACGCTCCCGAAGAGCGTAAAATTCAGCGTCTTTTCCGTAATCCCGAAGTTTCTCGTATGATTATTCGTTGTAACGACTTCGGTGCCGGCGGAGTATCCGTGGCTATAGGAGAACTTGCCGACGGACTCGATATAAGGCTTGAAAAAGTAACCAAAAAATACGAAGGTCTTACGGCTACCGAGCTTGCGATAAGCGAAAGTCAGGAAAGAATGGCGGTCGTAGTCAAGCCCGAAAACGTACTTAAATTCAAAGCTCTTGCTGCCGAAGAAAACATAAAAGCCAACGAAGTTGCCGTGGTTACCGAAGAAAGAACGCTTAAAATGTCCTATAACGGCGAGATAGTTTGCAGTCTGAGCCGTGATTTTCTCGATACGAACGGCATAAGACAGGAAACAGACGCCGTAATCGAGGATTATTCCGATAATTTCTTTGCTGCCGAAGACTTTGCAATGAGCGGAAAAGAAGTCGTCGAAAAACTCGGAAAAATACTCGGAGAACTCAACGTCTGCTCGCAGAAAGGTCTCGGAGAGGTTTTCGACAGTACGATAGGAAACGCGACCGTACTTATGCCTTTCGGAGGAAAGCGTCAGCTCACGCCTTCTATGATAATGGCTTCGAAGCCTCCCGTCGGAAACGCCGTAACTCATACCGTTACCTGTTCTTCCTACGGAATTTATACCGATTTACTGGAACATTCTCCGTTCGAAGGCGCGATATACTCGATCGTAGGCGCGGTAAGTAAGCTCGTAGCATCGGGTGTTCCTTTGAATTCGATAAGGCTTTCCCTTCAGGAATTTTTCAAAAAACTCGGAAAGGATCCCGTTCGTTGGGGAGAACCTACCGCTGCGCTTCTGGGCGCGTTTAAAGCGCAGATCGGTCTCGGACTCGGCGCGATAGGCGGAAAAGACAGTATGAGCGGAACTTACGAACATATCGACGTTCCTCCTACGCTTATCGCTTTCGCCATGGGAGTAACGCGAGACGACATTCTCATTCACAATTCGTTCGAAAAGTCCGGATTCGTTTATAAAGCTTCCGTAATCAGAAATCAGAACGGAACCCCCGATTTCGACGCGCTGAAAACGACTTACGAAAAGATTTACGAACTCATCGGGAAAGGCGTTATCGTAAACGCCGCCGTGAGCGAGGAGGGCGGAGCGCTTGCCTGCGTTATCAAATCGCTTCTCGGCAACAGAACGGGCTTTGAAAAAAACGACGTTTCTTCTGCGGATTTCGCTCCGGGCTACGGAGATATTCTTTTCGTGACCGAAAAGGAATCCGAATTCGATTTCGCTTCGTATTACGGAAAAGTCGGCGGCGACGAGGTCGTTCTCAACGGAGAAAAGATAAGCTTCGATGCTCTCGAAAAGGCATTTACCGAAACTCTCGAAAGCGTATTTCCGACGACCGCTCAATCTTCGCTTACTTATCTCAAAGTTCCTGAAAAAGTCGATTATTCCGCCAAAAAGCCGAATTATTCCGTCGTCAAGCCGAGAGTTTTCATACCCGTATTCCCCGGAACGAACTGCGAATACGATATGGCAAAAGCTTTTGAACGTCAGGGCGCGGAATGCGACGTTTTCGTTATCAGAAACCTTACGGCAAGCGATATTGAGTATTCCGTAAGGGAAATTTCCCGAAGAATCGGAAAGGCGCAGATTATTGCCTTCCCGGGCGGATTTTCGGGCGGCGACGAACCCGACGGAAGCGGAAAATTCATTGCTACCACGTTTTCGAATCCCGTAATAAGCGATTCGGTAAGAGAATTATTGCGGAAAGACGGCTTGATTCTCGGAATCTGCAACGGTTTTCAGGCTCTTATTAAGCTCGGACTTCTTCCGGACGGAGAGATTAGTCCGCTTACCGAAAAATCGCCGACGCTGACCTTCAATACGATCGGCCGTCACGTCAGCACGATTGCAAGAATAAAAGTCGCACCGAATAATTCTCCGTGGCTGAGCCTTTGTAAGGAAAACGAGATTTATTCCGTTTCGGTAAGTCACGGCGAAGGCAGATTGTTCTGTTCGGAAGAAAAAATGGACGAGCTTGTTTCTACTCGCAGAATCGCAACGCAATACGTTGACCGAAACGGAGCGATAACTATGGAGTCGCCTTATAATCCCAACGGTTCGATGAATGCGGTCGAAGGTTTGCTTTCTCCCGACGGCAGGGTCCTCGGCAAAATGGGACACACCGAAAGATACGAAAGCGGACTCTATAAAAACGTTCCCGGCAATTTCGAAATGCCGATAATCGAGGCAGGCGTTAAGTATTTCAGGTAAGTCGGCTGAAATTCAAAATTGCGTAGAATCGAATTAAATTTTTTAATATAACAACAAATACAAAGGGCGCAGTTTTTAAAAGAACTGCGTCTTTTTTGGTTTTTATATTTTGAGAGAGCGGCAGAGCTGGGAAAATAACGGGAAAAAGGACGGAGCGAGAAGGCCTTTAAATTTATTCGCAAAACGATACTTTTGCGAATAAATTGAGCAAAATTTGCTGATTTTTAACATATTGCTTCACTTCCGTTAAAACAACGCTCTTTTACTTAACTTTTATCAGAATCCGAATTTCGGGCTGATTTCGGCTGTTTCTATTTTTTGTGCGCGTTGATTTTTTCGCATTTTGTTTTTTGCAAATACGGCTTTGATTTTACTTTACATCTCTTAATAAAGTCCACTGACTATTCCCTCAATTTTTCTGAGAATTCATTTTACAGCCAGTTTTGATTTTGCAGCCGATTATTCTTTCCGATTGATGAACTTTGACTTATCGGGTGCTTTAATTTAACAATATAATACTTTATCGCTCACAACCTTATTTTATAACGAATTACAGCTTTGCTTTTCGATATTTAAAATATTACCGTATACGCTATAATGCTTTGCAAATCGCAATGTGATTCGTTTTTAATAAAAATCCGACCGAAAAACCGCGGTCGGACTGAAAAAATTTGCGGACTATTTTATGATACGGATTTCGCCTTCCTCGCCGAAAAAATCGTCCTGCGGCTCTTCGAAAGGATTTGCCGAAATTCTGACGTTGTCTTCATCGCGAAAATCCGAAAATTCCGATTCTTCGTCGTCAAAATCGAAAAGGCTTCTCGAAACGTCCGATTCGAGCGTCTTTATCCTCTCCATAAGTTGCTCTGTGTCGGGAAGCTCGGAAAGCGAAGTCAAAGAAAAGCGTTTGAGAAATTCGTCCGTCGTTTTGTAAAGAAGAGGTTTTCCTATCGCATCCTTTTTCCCAGCAACGTAAATCATATCGAGCTTAACGAGCATTGAAATCGCGTAAGAACTGTCTACGCCGCGCAATTCTTCGATTTCGGCTTTAGTTATCGGCTGTTTATATGCGATAATCGAAAGCGTTTCGAGCATAGCCTTAGTAAGCTCTTTTTCCCGTATGGGATTAAGTACTGCCGAAACGTAATCCACAAGCTCGGGATTGCTCGAAAACTGAAGCTTATCGTTGAAAACGAGCAGATTTATTCCGTTATTCCGGCTGAATCGATTTTTAAGAATTTCGAGTGCAGCATAAATTTCCATATCGGAAACGTTCAGCTTTTCCGTTATTTCGCTAACAGAAACCTCGTTTCCCGACACAAATAAAATAGCTTCGATAACGTCAGCCAACGTCGATACCGTCATAGTCCAATTCCTCGCTTCCCTCGTAATCGGGATTCTTTTCGAGAGTTATATCCTGGAACTCTCCGTTTTGCTCGATTTTTACGTATTGCAGTTTCATAAGCTCCAAAAGCGCGGAGAAAGTTACGATAATCTCTCTTTTAGAGGCTTTTTCGGAAAACAAAGCAAAGAAAGACAGTCTGTCGTTTTCTCTCAGAAGTTCCTGAAGCCGTTTCATTTTCTGCGCGACCGTAAAAGCGTCCTTTTCTATTTCTTTTTCGTCCTGCCCCGCTCCTTCCTCGATAATTTTGTTCCGGATAAGGATTTCGGTATATGCGGCGAGAAGTTTTTCGATAGACATATCTTTGGCCGCGTAATTTATATCGTCAGGCAAATCCGGCTGTTTATAAAAACGGTCGACGTTTTCGATTTCTCTGAGTTTTTCGGAAGCTTCCTTAAGAATTCTGAATTCGTCGAGTCGTCGGATAATTTCCTGTTCGGGCGTTTCCTCTCCGAGCGAATAGTCTTCTTCGACGGCGGGCAAGAGCGATCGCGATTTGATTTCGAGAAGCGTAGCCGTTATTTCCATATATTCGCTGCCGAGATCTATATCGAGTTTTTTCAGAGCCGCCATATAAGCAAGGAATTGATCGGTAATATTCGAAATAAAGATATCTTTTATTTCTATACGGGCTTCCTTGACCATCGATAAAAGCAAATCCAAAGGCCCGCTGAAACCGTCGAGCTGAAGTTTAAGTTCCTCGCCCGAAAGCGACAAATCGAGAATTTCGTCGATCATAGGTTAAAAGCCCCCGAAAATCAGTCCCCAGAATCCAGAAAACAACGAATAAATCAGATTACGGACGTTATAAAGGTACAAACCGAGTATATCGAGCCATTGAATTCCGGTTATATCCGCGATAAAACTGAGTCCGAGAAGCACGTAAAGAATAATCATTCCGTAACGCCTGAGAAACCTCGAAACCGCGCAGTTCTGCGGAAGAATAAGCTCCAATACGTGCGAGCCGTCCAACGGGAAAAGCGGAATAAGGTTAAACAGAAACAGTCCGATATTCAGAAGAACGCCGTATATGAAATATACGCTGAGCGTATAAAGCAAAACGTAGAGAACCGAAGACGCCGCTACCGTAGACGCAGCCATAGACGTAATCACGCAGACGAGATAATACAGTCCCGTGAAAAGAAAGCCGAGAACGATATTGACCGTCACGCCCGCAACAGATACGAGAAAGATAGAGGTTCTGTAATTCTTTTTGAACCTGGCCGGATTTATCGGGACGGGTTTAGCCCAGCCGATTCCGAACAGAAACATACATATCGTTCCGACGAGATCGAGGTGATTTTTAGGATTAAGACTGAGTCTGCCGCTGAGTTTTGCCGTATCGTCGCCGCATTTAAAAGCAACGTAGCCGTGCGCGTACTCGTGAAGAATCAAAGCGGTAAGAAGCGCGCAAACGTATCCTATAAGCGCAAGAAAACCGTCGGACGGCTTCATAGTATGTCCGACGATTTGAGCTACTCCCGTTTCGGGCGGATTTGTAAAAAACTGAAAAAGAGCGTTCATCGACATCTCCGTTAATCGTCCGTATAAGTTCCTCGGACGATATATCGTATATTGTATTACAACCGCTTTATTTTGTCAATCCTATTTTACAAAAGTATTAAATCCCGTATTATTGGGTATATTTTAATATTATATTGCGAAGGGAAAACTCTTCGCAATTTTTCGTTTTTTCGGGTAAAGTTTGCAAGTTTCGGAACCCCGAGGCGTTAAGCTCGCGAAGATCCCTTCACCCCTGAGGTAACTCTTCCGGTTTATCGCCGGATTCTCCGTGCGAAGCGACGGCGCACATTTTTTCTTCTTTTTTGTAAATCCTGAATGTTTTTCCGGCGCATACGGAAGGAGCAGAAGGCTGCTCTCCGGTCCGAGTCCGGATCCTTCCGAGAGCCGTAAAGGCGTAAATCATTATTATTAAGGCGCAAAGCCAAAGGAGATGTTGCTATGACAGATTTATCCTAAAAATTTTTCAACTATTTTCGCAAAATATCTTGACATTTTCAAATCCCGTATTATTGTACCGTCCGTTGCGGGCGAAATTCTTTTTGTAAATCTCGGGACGGCATTTTCTTCCTATATAATCGTGATAAACGCGCATACTAAAACGGCTATGAAAAACACGAAAAAATCCAGAACGCTCCCGATTATCGCTCTATCCGTCGCCGCAGTATTTATTCTTGCGGTTACGGCTCTTATATACGTCGTCCTGTTTTCTCCGGAAGCCGTGGAATTCGATCCTCAAAAACTTATAAGCGTAAACGGGGGTTTCGGAGTCTATGACGTAAACGGAAAACCTATACCAGAAAGCATTCCTATACGCTCCGCAAGGAAAACTTCTCTTCAAAGTCTGCCCGAATACGTAAAAAACGCGTTTATTGCCGTCGAGGACAAAAGATTTTACCGACACGACGGCGTGGACCCCGTACGGATAGTCGGCGCGATAAAAAACAATATCTTTTCCGGACGATTCAAGGAAGGCGCGTCCACCATTACGCAGCAGCTCGTCAAAAACGTTTATCTTTCCGGGAAAAAGAACTTTTCCCGAAAAATCAACGAAATCCGTCTTGCCCGTGAGGTCGAAAAACATTATTCCAAGGACGAAATACTCGAAATCTATCTCAATACCATCTATTTCGGAAGCAACGCCTACGGAATCGAAGCCGCGGCTCAGACTTACTTCGACAAAAGCGCACGCAATCTTACCGTTCCGGAAGCGGCTGCTCTCGCCGGAATGATAAAGGCTCCTACGGCATATTCGCCGGCAAACGATCCCGAAAAATGCGAAAAAAGGCGAAACATCGTCCTTTCTCTTATGAGAGATCAGAACTATATTACCGAAGAAGAATACGTTGCGGCTAAAAATTCGCATATAGACCTTCTTTTAATCAATCGTAACAGAAGTTTTTACAAAAGATATATGCACGGAGCCGTTCAGGAAGCCTGCGAAATCCTCGGAATAACCGAAAAGCAACTGGGTGAAAGCAGACTTATGATTTATACCTATTACGACGAAAAAGCGCAGAAGGTTCTTCAAAACGCGGTCGAGGAAAGCGATATTAAAACTTCGGACGGAAAACCCGCGCAGACCTGCGGAATGATTCTCGACAACAAAACCTTTGGAATAACGGCTTTTTCGGGCTTCGGAAGGAATAATTTCTATCTTATGAAGAGGAACGCAGGCTCGTGTGTGAAACCACTCGCGGTTTACGCACCAGCTCTCAACGAAAGACTGATAACTCCCGCGACGCCAATAAACGACGTACGCAGAACTTTCGGGAATTACAGTCCGAGAAATTACGGGAACAAGTACTACGGTCGCGTTACGATTCGTGAAGCCGTAACCCGCTCGCTCAACAGCCCAGCTGTTTTTCTTATGAATCAGCTGACTCCTTCTCTTTCGAGAAAATATCTTTCGGATTTCGGAATAAAAACCGACAAAAAAGACGAAAATCTCTCGCTTGCTCTCGGAAGTTTTACCTACGGAATAACTCTCAAAGAGCTTACCGAAGCTTATGCGACTCTGGCAAACGGCGGAAAACACTCGAAAGCCGCTTTTATCCGCAAAATAACCGATGAAAACGGGAATATTCTTTACGTCCGGAAGCCCGTGTCAAATCGCGCTATCGACGAAGATTCGGCTTTTCTCATTACGGATATGCTGATATCCGTCGCGAAAAAAGGAACGGCAAAAACGTTATGCGGACTGGATTTTCAGATTGCGGCGAAAACAGGTACGGTCGGAGCTTCGGATTCGGACGAAAATACAGACGCTCTTATTGCGGCGTATACTACCCGAAATACGCTGACGGTATGGACGGGCGGATACTCGGGAGACCCTCTGCCCTCTTCGGTTACGGGAGGAAGCGCGCCCGCAAATATTATGAAAAACATTCTCGAAAGGCTCTATCAGAAGGATTCTCTTCCCGAAAACTTCGTTAAACCCGATTCCGTAACTAAACTGAAAGTCGTCATAGACTCTGATAAGGAAGGCGAAAATCCCGTTATTGCTTCCGAAAACGACGCAAACGCTTTTGTCGAGTACTTTTCGCTTAAAAATCTTCCCAAAGAAAAAACAGAGATTTATTCTCCGCAAATCGACGACTTTTCCGTCGGAATAGTCGAAGGTTATCCGTCGATAACGGTTTCAGGGAATGCGCAGATATTTGAAATCCACAGGATAAAAAACGGACGGGACGTAGTTATCGCAAAATTATGCGGAAACGAAGCCGTATTCAGCGATTATGACACCGAAAAAGGGAAAACCTACGTTTACTACGCAATTCCGATTTGCGGAGACCGAAAAGGAAAAGCTTCCGAAAAAGTAGAAGTAACCCTCCCTTCGGCGCAAAACGAACCTGACGAACCGCCCGACGAAAAATGGTGGGAATGGACGGGACTGTAAACGAAAAGCCCTCGGAATAACGGCCGAAGGCTTTTTACCGCAAAGCGACTACGTATATTCCGTATTCTCGCTTTAACTGGAACTCAATGATTGCGGGTATCGAACGTTTCGAGAGAGTTAACGGCTTCTTCTACGAGCGCGTCTACGTCGAGAGCCTGTTCGTAAAATTCGACTTTGGAAAGCCGCGGCTTGGTAACGGGATTTTTCGGAAGAAAAACCGTACAGCAGTCTTCAAACGGCTGAATGGAGGTTTCGAACGTTCCGATTCTTCGGGCAACGTCGATTATTTCGTTTTTATCGAAAGCTATAAGCGGACGAAGTACGGGGAGAGTCGATACGGCGTTCGTTACGGTTATGCTTTCGACTGTCTGACTTGCGACCTGACCGAGACTTTCGCCCGTAATAATCGCCTGAAGTCCTTCTTTTTCGGCGATTTTATTGGCTATTCTCATCATAAACCTACGGAGAATCGTTATCATCATTTCTTCGGGACACTTTTCGTGAATCTGATTCTGAATTTCCGTAACCGAAACTACGTCCACGCACATATGAAGCGTATACTTATTGACTATTCTCGCAAGCTCGAGAACTTTCTCTTTTGCTCTCAGGCTCGTATACGGATAGCTGTGAAAATGAATTGCTCTGAGATTCATTCCTCGTTTAGCCATCATATAAGCGGCTACGGGACTGTCTATGCCTCCGGAAAGAAGCAGAAGTCCTTTTCCGCCCGTACCTACGGGCATTCCGTTGACGGCGTGAATTACGTCCGAATAAAGAAGCGTATTACCGGTTTCCCTTATATCGATATAAAACACCTTTTCGGGATGATAAAGGTTTACTTTCATTTTGTGATTATAACGGAGAAGTCTGCCGCCCGCCTCCGCCGTTATTTCGGGAGATTTATAAGGGAATCGTTTATCCGCGCGGTTGCATTCGACCTTGAAAGTAAAGCTTCCTTCGGGACACATATCGATTAAGCTCTCGCAAATACGGTCAACCGCTTCGTTTGCGTCTGTGATTCCGGAACCGTAGGTTTTGATTTCTCTGCCGCAGCTTAAAGAATTGACGCCGAAAACGCATTTCACTGCCTCCGCGACCTTGTTTTCTTCGGCTTCGTCGTAACCTTTGACGAGATATCTTCCCGAAGTCTTGACCACGTGCGCTCCGAAGCGTTTTACAGCCGCTCTGAGATTATCGAGAAGAGCGTTTTCAAAAAAGCTTCTGTTATTTCCTTTAAGGTGAATTTCCGAGTATCTTACGATAATAACGTTGTTATATTCCATTTATAAATCCTTCGTATTTATTGTTTTTCTTTTTGTTTATAGCGTAGCGGACTTATTTCTTTCCGCGGAAGGTCATAAGACTCCGTTTCAGAGCTTCGGCAAGAGCCTCGACCGAAGCCTCCGTATTGTATTTTGAAAAAGATATACGGACAAGTCCTTCGTGGTAACATTTCGGAAGCCCTATCGCCTGCGCGATACGGTTGGTTCTGTGTTTAGAACTGCAGGCCGATCCCGTTCCGACTATAAAGCCTTCGTCTTCGGTCATATGCATTATTACTTCCGTCTTTATATCCTTGAAAAACAGCGACAAAACGTTAGCCGCGCCGTTTTCGCACGGAATCAGAAGGTCGTCGAAAACCGAAAGCTTATCGAGAATTATCCGTCTGAAGCCTTCGTAGTTTTCCGCATTGGAACGTATACGCTCCTTCATATCCGAAACAGCCTCGGCAAAGGCGATTATTCCCGCAACGTTCTCCGTTCCTCCGCGAAGCCCTCTTTCCTGCCCTCCTCCGAAAACCAAAGGACGAACGTTAACTCCTTTTTTAACCCACAACGCGCCTACTCCTTTCGGAGCGTGAATCTTATGCGCGCTTATCGAATACATATCTACGCCCGAATCCTCGACGTTTACGGGCAATTTCATAAAAGCCTGCACTCCGTCCGACATAACGAGAGCCTTCGGATTGATTGCTTTGACGGCTTTTACCGCGGCTTTAATATCGGTTATAGCACCCGTTTCGTTATTGACGTGCATAAGAGACACAAGCTGCGTTTTTTCGTCCACTACCTCGCAAAGCCTACGAACGTTTACGCTTCCGTCCGGATTTAAAGGCGCGTATCTGACGTCCTCTCCGCTGTCGGCAAGGCTTTTCAGCGTATTATAAACCGCAGGATGTTCCGCAAGGGAAGAAACGACGTTTCCCCTTCCTCGCTTAAAAGTGCCGAAAATCGCGGTATTGTCGGCTTCGGAGCCGGACGCCGTAAAGATAAGATTTCCGTTTTCTCCGCCCAATGCTGAAAGAATAGTCTTACGAGCTTCTTCGAGCCTGAAAAAAACGTTTGTCGAACACTTGCTGAGAGAGGACGGATTGAAATACTCTTCGGTTAAAAACCTGCTTGTAAGACCGATATAAGCGGGATCGGTTTTCGTAGTTGCGCAGTTATCGAAATAATTCTCGTCTTTAATCATTTTTTAATGTCAGGATGGTTACACCGCTTTCGCCTTCGCCGTACCTTCCCAAGCGAAACTCCTTGATTCTTTTATCGGTTTTGAAATACTTATGAAGACCTGCTCTTAAAGCCCCCGTACCCATCCCGTGAATTATACGAAGCTCGTGAAGCCCCGACCGCATAGCCATATCTATGAACGGATCGATTTCCATAATCGCCTCGTCCACGTTTTTTCCGAGAAGGTTGATTTCGTTGGACATAGACGCGTCGGAAAGTTTAATTTTGGATTCTTTGTTTACTCGTTTCTTCTCTGGAGTAAAGTCTGCGCAATCGAAAACGTCGTCTGCGGATACGGTAGTGTTCATTTTACCGACTCTTACCGAAACCTTTTTCGCTTTAACGTCGACCGCCGTAACCGTTCCCCGACTCTGAAGCTTACCTACGAAAACCGTATCGCCCGCAGAAAGTCCGGTTATATCCGCCTTTTCGCCGTAAACGATATCGTCGCCCGTCTCGTCTTTTTCTATATCGTATTTAAGATCTCCGATTTTCCTTGCGAGAGTACGGGCTTTGAAAATCTCTTTTTCCTCGACTGCCGCGGCTTTATTCCGTATACCCTTGATTTCGTCGAGAAGCTCTTTTGCTTCCTCCTGTGCGCGCGAAACGATAAGCTTGGCTTCGACTTTGGAGTTATAAAGTAGTTTTTCTCTTTCTGCTTTTAAAAGCTCGTTCTTGTTCTTTGCCTTCTGAAGCTCAGCCTGAAGCTCCGATTTAGTCGCTTCTATCTCCCGACTGCTTTCTTCGTACTGCTGACGAAGAGTTTCCGCACGCCTTAAAACGTTCTCGAAACTTGCTTTTTCCGCGCCTACTCTGTTTCTCGCCGAAGCTATGACGCTTTCGTCAAGTCCGAGTCTTTTGGCTATTTCTATGGCGTTGCTGCTTCCCGGTATTCCTATGACGAGCCTGTAAGTCGGCGCAAAAGTCTGCGGATCGAATTCCATCGAAGCATTCTCTATCCCCGAGGTTATGAGAGCGTATTCCTTAAGGTCGGAATAATGCGTCGTAATCACGGCGTAAGTTCCGGAATTACGGATATACTCGGTTATCGCAAGAGCAAGAGCGGCTCCTTCGTTGGGTTCGGTACCGGCTCCTACTTCGTCGATAAGTACGAGAGTATTCTTATTCAGTCTCGGAAGAATGGAAGATATGTTCTTTATGTGTCCCGAAAAGGTAGAAAGATTCTGCTCGATACTCTGCTCGTCGCCTATGTCACAGAAAACGTTTTCGTAAATACCTATAACGCTTTCTTCGTAGCACGGAAGCATAAGTCCGCACGCCGCCATAAGCGAAAACAAGCCTACGGTTTTCAAAGACACGGTTTTTCCGCCCGTATTAGGACCGGTAACGAGAAGAACCTTATAATCTCCTCCGAGTCTTACCGAAACGGGAACGACTTTCGATCTGTCTATGAGCGGATGACGGGCGCGGATAAGATTGACCGAGCCGTCTTTACTGACCGTCGGACGAACGGACTTGGTATCCGACGCAAATCTCGCCTTCGCGAAAATACAGTCGAGTTCCGCGAGAACGGATTCGTTTTTCACCAAATCTTCTGCGAAAATCGATATCCGCTTGGTAAAATCACGAAGAATGTTGTCTATTTCCTTGGCTTCTTCTATCGAAAGCTCTTTTATCTTATTGTTAAGATTGACTATAACGGTAGGTTCGATGAAATAGGTCGCTCCCGATGCCGACTGATCGTGAATAAGCCCGCCGACCATTGACTTATACTCGGCTTTCACGGGAATAACGTATCTGTCGGATCTCATCGTAATAATCGCGTCCTGAAGATATTTGGACATTGCCGAAGAATGAACGAAGGCGTTGAGCTTGTTTTTAACTTCATCGTTGGCTTTTCTTATCGCCGTTCTGATTCTGTAAAGCTCGTCGGAAGCTCTGTCGTTAAGCTCGTCCTCGCTGATAATCGCAAAATCCAGTTCTTCCTCGAGATTCTTGTTGGTATAAAGCTCGGCTGCCTGTCTCAGAAGATAAACAAGCTTCTCGTCCGTTACGGAAGCCATCGAACTTCTGACTTCGCGGGAGGTTCTGAGCATCCGCCTTACGCAAAGAAGTTCTTTAAGAGAAAGAGTAGAAAGAATCCTCGCTTTATCGGCGCATTCTCTGACCGTATCGAATCCGAAAGACGGATATACATTGTAATAATTGATAAGACGCATAGCTTCGTCGGTCTGCGTTAAAAGAAACTCGACTCTTTCGCGGTCGGAAGAAGGTTCAAGACTCGTGAGAAGCTCCTTTGCGGAAAGGCTTTGCGCATACTCCGCCGCCATTTTCAAAACCGTGCGAAGCTCGAGTTTTTTAATTGAATTTTCGTTAATCATAATAGCGTTCGTTTTGCGGAATGTTACTTAACTCCTTTGAAAAGTCTTCCGCGCGTATAATTTTCGTGCCAGTTATTTCCGCAGGTCAAATCCATCAGATATTTCCCTTCGATATGAGTTTCGTCGCCGTAGTTCAGAAGCCCCGGATTTACAACCCTGAAATAACAATCGGCTATTTTCTGTCTTCTTATCGTAAAACGGTTGCCCAATTCGTCTGTATAAACCAGCCGTCCGCCCTTTTCGCGGAAACGACATTCCGAGCAGTCGGAATACCTGAAAACGGTTTTATACGGACAATGAGTAAGCGTCATATTCACGAGCGCTCCGTAGGCATAGACGAAACCGTCCACGCCGCAGTCGGAAATCTCGTTCACGCTTAATTCCTTGGAGAAAACGAAATCTTCCGCTCCGAGAGATTTCAGGTATTCGACGGCCTTTGCGTTAGCTATATTAAGTCCCGAGCCTGCGATAAAATGCAGTCCGAGTTCCCGCGCGATTTTCAGACCTCCGAGATTGTTTACGACTACTCCCTTCACGGAATAAGTTTTAATCAATTCGATTACCGCAGCTTCGTCGCGCGTCCGCATAAAATTCGGAATATCGACGTAAACGCCGCTTAATTCGGAAAAAATCCTTTCGTTCTTTGACGATAAAGAAAAATCGTCGGGTTTATAGACAAGAACGTCCGTTTGCCGATCAAAAACATCGTCAAGCTGCGAAATCTCCGAAAAAACGAGGATTCTTTTTTTTGTTTTCGTCTTTCCGTCGGACTTTTTTTTGCCGTTTATATCTTTCTCCGGAAAAACGAGATTTTCCGCAGCTTTTCGTCTAGCTGAAACTGTTTCGGAAGTCTTTTTGAGAATCTCTTCTTTGAGTCCGTCAACCGCGGCTCTTCTCATTCTGTTCAGCAACGATTTCGGAATAAAAACGGCCTCTCCCGTATCTATCGAAAGCTTCCCGCAGGTAAAAACCGTATCTCCGAGCCGCAAAAGCTGCTCTTTTACCGTCTTTTCATCTGTAGGACTCGTTTCCGACGGCTCTAAAGGATTTTCGGAATAAACCGTAAAGCTTTTTTCTCCGCTCTTTACCGTAAGTACGGCTTTTTCTCCGCAGCCGGCAGTAAAGCTCATTTCGATTTCTCTGTGCGGCTCGAAAACCGTACGGGCCTCGAGAGCTTTATCGGTTGTAATCGAAACGAAATCGCCGACAGACGGGTTGCCTTTATAGAAAAGAACGCCTTTCTTTTCGCCGTTCGAGTCGTTCAATGCCACTGCGTTTCCGACTTCGAATCCTTTTTTATCGAAAATCTTGAATCCGTCCCCTTTTACGAACGGTTGGTCGAGCGTAACCGAAATCTGACCGCCCGAAGGCTTTATCCCGTTGATTTTTCCGGCTACAACGCCCATATGCCCCTGAACGGCGACGGACATAAGCGAAGGAGAATTTCCTTCCCAAGCGTAACCTTTCGTATAATCCCCTCGGTTAAACATCTTTTTAAGGTTGCAGAGATTGTTTTCATCCTTTGTAAAATCGGTATCGACAAGTTCTCTGTAAGTCTTACTTGCCTGAGCGACGTATTCGGGACGCCTGTTTCTTCCTTCTATTTTGAAGGTTCCCGCTCCTGCGTCGTAAAGCTCCTTCATAGTCTCTACGCTACAGAGATCCTTCATCGAAAGGAGATACCCTTTCCTGACGAATTCTCCGTCGTAAAACGCGGAATACGGCTTCCTGCACGGTTGAGCGCACCTTCCGCGATTACCGCTGTTGCCGTCCGCCATAGAAGACATGTAGCATTGTCCGGAAACGCACACGCACATTGCGCCCTGAATAAAAACCTCGGTGTTGACTACGGACGATATGGCTTTTATATCTTCAAGTCTGCATTCGCGTGCCGCGACTACTCCGTTAAAACCGATTTCTACAGCCTGTTTCGCTCCGTTTGCAGTCGCAGTGCTTAATTGCGTGCTGGCAAAAAGCTCTGTTCCCGAAAGATTCTCCGCACAAAAACGGGCAAGACCTATATCGGTAACTATAAGCCCGTCCGCTCCGGAAAGATAAACCTTCACAGCCGTCCGACAGGCTCTCGAAAACTCCTTTTCCTTTATAAGCGTATTGAGAGTAACGTAAACCTTGACGCCGAAAAGGTGAGCGTAGCTCACCCATTCAGCCAAAGATTCCGTTGTAAAATTACCCGCCTTCATACGGGCGTTAAAGTCCTCTACGCCGAGGTAAACGGCAGTCGCTCCGTTAGCCGCTGCAGCTTTGAGAGATTCGGGCGTACCTGCCGGAGCAAGAATTACGGGCGTATCTCTTCGGATTGTCGAATTGAATTCGGCTTGCGAATCAAAAACGGAATCGCCCATGTCAGCTTCTGAGTTTTGCGTCGAATCTGTCTTCAAGCGCTTTGAGAATATCGTTTACCGCAGATTCGATTTCGTCGTCGCGAAGCGTTCTTTCAAACGAACCGAAAGTTACCGAGAAAGCAAGACTCTTTTTGTTGCCAAGCACCGGACTTCTGTATACGTCGAAAAGCCTTACGTCCGTAATAAGTCGGGAAACGCTTTTTATCGTCTTTTCAACGTCGCCGGCAAGCACCGCCGAATCCACGAGAATCGCAAGGTCTCTCGAACTCGTAGGATATCTGCCGAAATTACGGTATTTTTCGTACAGCGTCGCATTGTCCTGAATCGTGTCGAAATCCAGCTCGCCTACGAATACGTCTTCGGTAAAATCGAAGTTATCCTTGAAAGCGGGATGAAGTTTTCCGAAATAGCCCACGGTTTTTCCGTTTATTAAAACGTCGGCGGATACGCCCGGGTGCATATAGGAAACCGAACTTCTTACGAATTCGACTTCGATGTTGAACGCCTCCGCCAAAGCGCGGACCGTGCGGGACAATTCAAAGAAGTCGCAACCCGTAGCTCCTATACATAGAGTCTGAACCTCGCGGGGAAGCTCGTCCGCAAGAGGAACTTTGTCGGCAAGATATCTCTTTCCGTATTCGAACAGCCTGAGACGCGAATTCTTCTTATTGAGATTCGATTCCATAATCGCAAGCATATTCGGAACGAGAGTCGTCCTCATAATCGAAAATTCTTCTCCCAAAGGATTTCTCACTCTTATGGCATTTTCCTTATCGGGATCAAGTCCTATTCTTTCGTACATAGTCTTTCCTCCGAAAGGATACGTCGTGATTTCGTTATAACCTCTTCCGACGAGAATCCGCTTCATTTCGTCCTCGCGTTTCTGCCTTTCGGTCCTTCCTCCCTTGGTAACGCACGCGTTTTCGAGAAGCGTAGGAACGATTTTATCGTAACCGTAGACTCTGATTATCTCTTCGATTATATCACAGTCGGCTTCGAGGTCGTCGCGGTATTCTGGAACGACGCAGAAAAGAACTTCCTCTCCCTTTTCGTTTTCCGAAATACGGGTTTCGACGCCGAGGTTGTTAAGTATTCTCAAAACGTCGTCTTCGGGGACTTTAATTCCGAGAAGCCATTCGATTCTCGAGAACGGGAAGGAGAATTCTCTTTTTTCCTTACGCTGACCGATGACTATTCTTCCCGACACGACTTTTCCCGCGCCAAGTTTTTCGACGAGATGCAAAGCCCTCGAAAGAGCCATATCTGCAGTAAACTGCTCCACGCCTTTTTCAAATCTCGCGGAGCTGTCCGACCTTACTCCGAGAGAACGGCTGGTTTTTCTTATGCTTTCCTTGGCGAAAACCGCACTTTCAAAAACCACGGCTGCCGTATTGTCCTTTATTCCGGAATCCTTGCCGCCCATAACGCCCGCAAGACCTACCGGCTTTTCCGCGTCCGCAATAACGAGATTGTTCGAATTAAGGACGCACTCCTTTCCGTCGAGGACCGTAAGCTTTTCGCCTTCCTTAGCTCTTCTGACGATAACGGTTTTGTCGTTAATATCTCTTTGATCGAAGGCGTGCATAGGCTGACCGATTTCCGTGAGAACGTAATTGGTTATGTCCACGAGATTGTTTATACCTCTTATGCCGACGGTTTTAAGTCTTCTCATCATCCAAAGAGGAGATTTTTCTATTTTAACGTCGCAGACAGCCTGCATTTCGTATCCGGGACAAAGATCGGGATCCCTGACTTCCGCGCGTACGTAGTCGTAAACCGAAGTTCCGGAAAGCTCGGTAAAGGATATGTCCGGAACTTTGCACGTCTTTCCGAGCGCTACCGCAACCTCTCTCGCGATACCGAGAATGCTGTTGCAGTCAGGTCTGTTGGGGGTAACGCCCACGTCGAGAACGTAATCGTTAAAGCCGAGAACTTCCGCCATAGAAGCTCCTACCTTTTCGTTTTCCGAAAGCACGAGTACGCTGTCGCCCGACGCTCCGGGGTAAATGTCGTCGTCCGCGCCAAGCTCTTCCCCGCCGCAGAACATACCTTCGCTGCGCACACCGCGGAGTTCGCCCGGTTTGATATGAGTTCCGTCGTGAAGAACCGCTCCGTCAAGCGAAACCGGAACTTTATCGCCCGCCTGAAGATGCTTTGCGTTGGTAACTATCTGAACGATTCTGTCGCCTACGTTTACCTGACAGACTTTAAGTTTGTCCGCGTTGGGATGCTGCTCTACGGAAAGAATCTGTCCCACGAATACGCCGGAAAACGCTTCCGAAAGATCGATAAGCTCCTCTACTTCGAAACCTACCGAAACCAATCTTTCGCAAAGAGTTTTTACGTCAACGTCTATATCTACGAATTCTTTTAACCAATTCAGAGATGCTTTCATCTTCCTTCCTCCTTAACCCTTGAACTGACGAAGGAATCTTTCGTCGTTCTCGTAGAATAATCTGATATCGGGTATACCGTATCTGATCATAGCCATTCTTTCCACGCCGAAGCCGAAAGCAAAGCCGCTATATATACTCGAATCTATACCGCAGTTTTCGAGGACCTTGGGATTGACCATACCCGCACCGAGAACTTCCATCCAGCCCGTACCTTTACAAAGTCTGCATCCGTCTCCGTGACAGGAGCTGCACGTCAGGTCGACTTCTACGCTCGGTTCGGTGAACGGGAAATAAGACGGTCTGAAACGGATTCGGGTATTCTCGTCGAAAAGAGCTTTTGCGGCGCATTCGAGAGTTCCCATAAGATCGCAAAGCGTAATGCCCTTATCGACTACGAGTCCTTCTACCTGACGGAAAACCGGAGAATGCGTAGCGTCGTCGTCGCATCTGTAAACTACTCCGGGACAAATCATCTTGATGGGAGGCTTTTTCTTTTCCATTGTTCTGACCTGCATAGGCGAAGTCTGCGTCCTTAAAAGAAGAGAATCGCTTATATAGAAAGTGTCCTGCATATCCCGCGACGGATGATCTTTGGGAATGTTGAGAGCCTGAAAGTTATAATAATCCGTTTCGATCTGCGGACCTTCGGCAATCTCGAAACCCATTCCCACGAAAACGTCCTTTATAAGGTTTTCAACGAGTGTAAGCGGATGCAGAGAGCCTGTTTTTTCTCTCTCGGTATCCGCGGTGATGTCTATATATTCGCTCCTTACGGTAAATTCGAGAAGCCGTTTTTTCATCTCGGATTCAACGTCGGAAAAAAGTTTTTCCATTTTTGCTCTCGCTTCGTTGACGAGCTGACCGACGACCGGACGCATTTCCTTGGGAACGTCCTTCATTCCCCTGAGAAGAGCCGTAAGCTTACCGCTCTTTCCGAGGTATTTCACTTTAATATCCTGAACGGCGGCTTCGTTTTCGTCGGCATTTCCGCCCGTAACCTTTTTAAGCTCGTCGTCACACTGACTGATTAATTCTTTTATCTTGTCTTCCATAATCGTATTACTCCGTTTTATATTGAAAGATAACTCCCGATTTGTTTATTTTATCACAATTATACCGTTAAATCAAGCGAATCGCCGTAATTGCATTCAAAATATATATCGTTTTTAAAATAATAACCGACGAAAAAAAAGAAAGGCGCAATCAGGACTTAATTTGTCTGATTGCCGCCGAAAAGTGCGTCTGAAAGTTCAAGAAACTCTCGGCTTAAAAGCTCTCTGTCTCCAGTAACGGTCAGTTTTTTAGGCGCAAGGTTTACTAGATTAAACATAAGTTCTTCTTCGGGCGAAACCGTCCCGACTTTCAGAAGAGACACGCAATCCACAGGCGTTCCGTTGGAGTCGTAGAAAACCGGTTGATGAAGATTCATATCGAGAGTTATTTCCCGACAAACCGACGGAACGGACATAATCAGATAGCTCAGAAAACCGACTTTTGATTCGTCGTCGTAAAAAATAAGGCCGTTACTCTCGGTTACCGCCGCAATTTCGTCCCATCTTACGCGCAGTTTGCCGAGACGGAACGTAAATAATCCGTCTATGCTGAGGTTATCGAGATTGTTTATGGCTCCGTAGGTAATTTTTCGGTCTGTGGAACTGTCGAAAATACTCATCGTATCTACAAGAACGCGATTTACGAGAGAATCTTCGGAAAATGCGAGTTTTTTCCCGAGATAATCGGTTTTAAAGCCCATAGAAATTACGTCTGCGATCGCACTTCTGAGATTCAGTCCGACTCTTTCACGGAAATTTTCATCCACGCTGACTTCGAGATAGCTCCGTCCTTCCGATTCAAAAAGCTTCTGCGAGCCGTTCGCGTTGACGACGGAATAGAAAGTCTCGTTTCGAATATGCTTTAAGTAACAGCTTTTTGCGCTGTCGATATTGATTGAAAAGTTATGCATACGCCTATATTATATGCCGGAAAAATCGTTTTAAAACATAGGGTTAGTAGGTTAAACTTTCTTTAAAGCCCCCAGCACCTTTGACAAGGATAAAGCCTTTTTTTGATTTTATGCCAGAGAAAACTCTTCTATCGTTAGGTTTATTTGAATTTTTATTTTCATAAATAGTTATTTTGTCTATTTTTTTAAACTCCGTTGTGTCTATGACAAACACATATGTATTACCAATTAACGCTAATAATTGTCTGTCGGTATTGTTGTTAACTGATATTTGAATCAACCCGTCCTTATTGTTGGTTACAAAATCAGCCGAACAAATACAGTAAATCAAATTTTCTTCGGAAGTTACTTTATTAACCCAAGTATTTTGACCTTTATCAAAATATTCGATTATAAAATGCGGGTAAAAATCCCTAAGGCTATTGGCTGTTGCAGTAAATTTTATTTTATATTTTCCAGCCTTAAACAGCATGCAGTGCTGAATTTTATTGCTGTCACGTTCTTTATAGGTCAGAGCTTCTACTCCGTAACAACCTTCCAAAACCCCTTTCGTATGTTTTTCTGCATAAAATATACAATATTTATCTTCAACTGTGATTTCAAAAATGGCATTACCATCTTTTAATTCTTTAAAATCATATTTTCCAAAACAATTATCAGTACCTTTATTTACATATAAGATAACGTAGTCTTTGTCATTCGGAATCTCAAATTTATCGCCGAAAACCGCGCTTATGCTAAGGGAATCCGCGTCTTCCGAAATCTCTTGATTTTGCATGGAAATCGTGAGCGGATTATCGTTCGGAACGCCGATTTCCTTCCCGTTAATCGTAAAATGTTTTAATTTAAAATCATCTTTTGCATTTGCCGAAAGAGTAAATTCCTCAGTGAAAGTTACGGCTGTTTTGTCGCACAAAACCTCGCCGTCATCGGATTCAAGAATTTCGATTTTATATATTTTCTCGAAAATCGCCGTAATTTCACAGTTTTGTGCGGGCATTGTGAAATTTTCGTCGATACAAACATCGTTATATTCCCATTTTGAGAATTTTGCCGGAATGTTTTCCGCAGTTATCACACTTAAATTCACCCGTTTGTTGAATTTTACATTTATACCGTTCACAAAATCGACTTTTATACCGTCGCAAAAGAAGGAAATCCCTTCGCCTGATAAAGGGGTAGAAGAAAAATTCGTAAAATACTCGATAACAGAATTTATTTTTAAACAAAACGACTTGTACTCGAAAAACGCAGTGATTTCGGTCTCTTCTCCGGGCATCTTAAACGAAGAAGTATTTTCGATTTGCTTTCCGTTATATTCAAAATAACTAAATTCTACGGTTTCAGTCGGCTTAAAATCTATCTTCGTCAAGTCAAAATCGGATTGATAGGGAATACTATATGAAAAAGAGTCGATTTTGCAAAAATCTTCATTGTGCTCGTCTAAAAACGCTGCTTTAATTGTCAAAGTATACGACGCAGCTTCGGTTGTAAATTCTACGTTAATATCGAAATCCGGCATAATAAAGCCTTTTTTATCATCCGAAAGCTTCACGTCGATATTCCGATCCTTGCTTTTAAATGTGCAATTTGAGATGGAATAGTGTTCGTCGGGAGTTGCAAGTTTGTCGAAAGGAACGAGAATATCGGGCATAAAAACGAACTCCGAATCGACGACCGAATAGTTTTCACCGCTACTGACGGTCAATTTCCTTCCGATTTTTTCGCCGCCGCTGATAATTTCCAGGCATTTCCGCTCTTTAACGACCTTTGAAATCAGCCGCGGATCTTCAGAAATAATCTGCGTAACGTTATCGGAAAACTCAATCGCCTCGTAAAAATCTTCGGCATAATTCCCAAGCGAGGGCACGTAAATCGTCGTGACGTCATCCGGAATTTTTGTTTCTCCGTCATAAATTGAAGGTGAAAATTCCGTCTGCCGGACAATTATCGCCAGCTCGGAGTTGCGATTCGGCATATATCGGAGATTTTTTCCGTTAAAAAGAATGACTTTTTCTCGGAACTCCGAAAGTGCTTGGTCAATTTCGGGATAACCGCTATCAAAAACGAAATTCTCGGCAAAAATATCCTCGTTTCTGAAAGCATCGATGGCGTTCATAAGGCGTTTTTCAGCCGTAATAATGAATCCGCCCTCGAAAAGCTCTTCAGGCTCGCGCATAAAATCCAAAGAATCGTAATGATTCTTCCTAAGTTTTACAAGTTCTCCGTCATCGGCAAAAGCGAAAGAATTATGCGAAAAATCTATGCGTTTTAAATAAGTGCGTTTGGTTTTTTTATCAAAAAATATTAAACGATTTTTACTTTTAGCATAAACCGTCTTCAAAGAATAGTCGTCGAGTTTACTTCTGATGTCGTAAGCGCAAGGCGGTATGCTCTCCTCGGCATCAATAAGCGCAAGAGCTTTATTTATATGTTCAACGAGAAGCAAATCTGCCTCTAAATCAGCCTTTTCAATCGCCGAAGTAATCTTCGGAACGATAATTGCCGCAAGAATTCCGATAATAACGATGACCGCAAGCAGCTCTACGATCGTAAAACCTCGTCGGGATTTACCCAAAAACAAACATTTAAAAACATACTTCAAAAAACAATGATTTTCATTATAAAACCCACGACTCTTTTGTTCCATAATTATTTCCTTATCGATAAACTCAATCTTAAATGTTGCCGAAAACAGCTTTCGAAAATTTGTTCACTTAAACTTGTATAACTTTGAAATAAACGTCGCTACGGACAATCAATGCCCGAATGTCAAAAAAGCAAACAAATGCTTAATTATAAAGCTTTTATATTTGCTTTGATTTTAATATAGCACAAAAATACGCATCTGTCAAAAGATTTGTCGAAAAATGTCGAAAGAAATACTCGCTCACAAAAATTCACTAATAAAGCCGAGAGCGTTAAGTCTCGGCTTTGATGAAGGAAGGAAAAACGAAAGCGTCCGCAATCGCAAGAGTCGCAGCCGACTCGATTATTACGCAACTTCTTGGAAGCTGACAGGAATCCGACGGCGTTTTTGAACGGAATTCGGTAATTTCTCCGGTTTTTAGGTTCACACCGCTCTGAAGTCTGCCGCTTGACGGAACGGGTTTCATTCCGACTCTGAATAAAAGCGGCATTCCCGACGTTATTCCGCCGAGAAGCCCGCCCGAATTATTTGTCGCAAAGGTAATTTCTCCGTTGTTTTCCGCAAAATTGTCGTTGACTTCGGAAGCAGGTCTTTTCCACGCCTCCGAAACGCCGAATTCGAGGGATTTTACCGAAGGAATCGAAAACAGAACCGACGCCAATGCCGAATCCAACCCGTCGAAAACGGGATCGCCCAGACCTACGGGAAGTCCGGAAACAATACACTCTATCTCTCCGCCGATCGTATCTCCCGATTCTTTGATTTCAAGAATTTTTCCGAGCATAGCCTGCTCCGCATTCTCCGAAATTACGGGAAATTCCTTCTTTCGGAGAGTATCGAAAACGCGCCTGTCCTCTCCCGTCGGATTAAAAAACCTGTCGCGGATATCGGAAACCGAAAGCACGTGCGAACCGATGGAAACGCCGTATTCTTTTTCGAGAAAATGAGCTAAAAGCCCTCCGAAAAAGGTCAGAGAAGCAGTCAGTCTCGCGGAATAATGTCCTCCGCCCCGAATGTCGTTATAGCCGCCGTTTTTTACATAAGCCACGTAATCGCTGTGAGAAGGCCGCGCTGTCAGATAATCTTTTTCGTTTCCCGAAGCCTTTTGATTTTCGATAATCACCGAAACGGGCGAGCCCGTAGTTTTTCCGCAATAAACGCCGCTTAAAATTTTAAACGAATCCGTTTCGCGTCTCGAAGTTCCGAAAAAAGAACGCGCAGTTCTTCTTTTCATCCATTCAGCAAGAAAATCCGTATTTACTTCGATTCCGGCGGGAAGTCCGTCAAGAACGCCTCCGATTGCGGCTCCGTGAGATTCTCCGAAAACCGAAAGTTTTATGCGTTTACCCCAAATCGATGACATTGTAATTACCTCCGAGCTGTCTGAAATCATCGTAAAACCTATCGTCGGACTTCGACGTACAGTCGTATCCGCGAATGATAACGTTTCCCGTTTTTGCACCGAGAACGGCAGCCGACATTGAAATTCTGTGGTCGGAGCGAGCGTCTATCGGGGAAAAGTCTGCTTTTTGACCGTGTACCGCGGGGAAAACAAGGAGCGTATCGTTCTCAAGAGAACAATTCGCGCCCGCCGCTTTTATCAAATCCATACATCCGAGAATTCTGTCGCTTTCTTTTGCAGAAAGTCTTCCTATCTTAAGAAAAGTCGACGTTCTTTTTCCGAACACCGCAAGAACCGAAAGAATCGGAACTATATCGGGATTTTTCGAAGCGTCGCATAAAATACGGTCAAAATCGCCGGTTTTTGCGAGAATTCCGCCGTTTTTGCATTCTATATAGCAGCCCGCGTTTTTAAGTATATCAAAAATTCCCGAATCGCTCTGATCAGAACATACGGGCAAATCGGGAACGAAAACTTCTCCGCTCAAAATTCCCGCAACGAGAAAATTCGCCTGACGACTCCAATCGTTTTCTATGAAAACGGATGACGCGGGTTGTTTATCTTCTTTTTTAAACAGGGAATAAACTCCGTCGTCCGTAATGCAGTCGTATCCGTATTTTGAAAGCGCGCCTAATGTCATTTTTGCATAGCCGAAGGAACTGTTCCCGACAGGAATAATCTTTTTACCTGTCAAAGCCGAAGCTATAAGAAAACCCGAGAAAAGCTGTGAGGTTTTGCGGCAATCGACCGTTATCGGATTTTGATTTATAACGCCCGAAATCGATACCCTTACGATTCCGTCGCCTTTTTCGATAACGCACTTCGCTCCGACCGCCGAGAGAAATTCAATTTCTTCCTTCGTTCGCAGAAAAAGCCGCTCCGACAGAATATAATCCGTGCTTTTCTCGAGAGAAAGTCTGACGGGCGCAAGCATACGAAAAAGAGTCGCATTATCGCCGCAATAAATCTCAACATTACGCTCACGGATAAGTTCTGCCGCACGAAAACAAGCTTTTACGTCGTCTCCGCAAAGAGCATTTCGAAACTCGGCGACTTTTCCGCTTCCCCCGAAAAGCCCGGCTAAAAGCATACCCCTTTGCAGCAGAGATTTTGAAGGCAAAAACGGGACGATACCGCATATTCGGCTTTTATTAACCAAAATCGAAGCCATTTTATCCTCCGCAGACGAATCTGACCGCCGAAATATAGTCATCGAGACTGACCGATATGACTTCGGCTTCCTTGTCGTCGCTGACAAAAACCGCTCTGATATTGTTTCCTTCGGCTTTTTTATCGTTTTTTATAAATCGGGAGGCGGCAATCAGGTCAACTTCCGGAAGTTCGATATTTAACGAATCAAGAAGAAAATCGAGATTTTTCGCTCTGTTTTCAACAGGTTTTCCGAAAAATGCGGACAAGCGCACTTCCACTTTCATTCCTGCGGCGACGGCGATTCCGTGGGGAATTTTTCCTTCGGTAAACTCTTCAACGGCGTGACCTACGGTATGTCCGAAATTAAGAATATGCCTTCTTCCGACGTCGAGCGGGTCGTTTTTTACAACGGAAATTTTATATTTCGCCGCCTTCTCTATAATTTCGCCTATGTTTTCCGGCGAGCGAAGAAATTCTCCGGCAAAAACTTCCGTCGAAATCATATCGTATTTTATCATCTCGCAAAGACCGTTTTTCATCTCGATTTCAGGCAGAGTTTTCAGGAATTCTGTGTTTATTATAACTTTTTCCGGCTGATAATAGCCTCCGATGAGGTTCTTCAATCCGAAAGCGTTGACTCCGTTTTTTCCGCCGAACGCCGCGTCTATCATACCTAAAAGAGTGGTAGGGACGCTCACAAAACGACATCCTCTCATATAAGTCATCGCGACGAATCCCGCAATATCGGTCACTACTCCCCCGCCTACGGCAACTATCGCATCCGTTCGGCAGAAATCGTTATTTTTCAGAAATTCGTAGAGCTTTGCAGCTTCCGAGAGAGTCTTTCCCTCTTCTCCGCCTCGAAGAGTACAGAAAAAAGAACCGCTCAGTCTCAATTCTTTTGCCGACGGCAAAAAGAGCTTATTCGTATCGGCGTCAAAAACGAAAACCTTTTTAATTCCATCTCGGTTGAGCGATTCGTCGTTTTTCAGATAGTCAAAGCCGTTTTTAATTTCCATAAATCATCCTCCGACCACGAATTTTCTAACGAGATTTTCAATTTCGGACAGCTCTCCGCAGGACGGAAGAAAGTCGCAGGTGGATTCCTCGTAATCCGAAAAGGAATCGTTGCCGAGCCAGATTGCCTGAGCATAGGCTGCCTGACGGACAAGCATAGGAATTCCGTCGACGTATTTCTTTCCGAGTTTCTCGCACGAAAGACTGAGATTCGTTTTTTTTGCCGAATAAACCACGTCGAAAACTCCGTCGGAAGCCGCGATTATCTCGTCGGAAATCAATATGCAATCGTTTTTGTAGCCCACGGAAGTTGCGTTGATTATATAATCGAAGCAAGGCCGAATCTGAGAATAGACGACCGTTTCCGAGTCTCGGAAAAGCGAAAAATCCTCCGCTTTGGCTATGTCGCGCACGGCAAAAGTTATTCTTACGCCTTTTTTCGATGCTCTTTTTACGGCAAAATATAACGCCCGAGCGGCTCCTCCGTTTCCCATAATCAGTACGTTTTCGCCCAAATCCGGGAAATTCTCTCTCAAAGCCGATTCCGCGCCAAAAACGTCCGTGTTGAAACCGACTCCTTTCTTCACGGTGTTGACTGCGCCGAAAGGAGTTTTAACTTCCGATAAAAACGGGATTATCCGAGTCTTATACGGCATCGTTACGTTGAATCCGTCGTATTTTTCGTTGATTTCGAGATATTTTCCGCGCGTCAATTCATCTACGAAAACCTTATCGTAATCGGCTTTTACGTTATTCCGCTCAAACAAAAGTCCGTGAAGATAGTCGGAAGGCGAAAGCCCGACGCTGTTACCTATCAATGCAAATTTCATATTTCTTCAAATCAGATTCTTACTTTCGAGAAGTTTTATCATATCGCTTACGCATCCTCCCGAAACCTTAAGCTGCTTCATCGCAAATTTCAAAGAAATGGCAAAAATACTCAGAAGCCTTGCGTTTTTTATACGGATTGCGTTGACGGCGGCGTCCACGAGGACGTTAAACTCACTTCTCTCCGATACGGAACCTTTTGCTTTCACGTCGTAAAGGCTGTTGAAAAAGCCGTATAAATCCGACCAATCCTCGTTAGCGAGAGTTACGGACGAAGCGAAGAAATCCTTATTCGCGAAAGAATCGGCTTCGTTAAAAACGACCTTGGCTATATTATGCGCGCAAGCCGAATACTCGGAAAGAAGTTCGTTACAGAATCTTTCGTAAGAGCTTTGCTTGTCAGCGGAATAGAAATATTCCGATAAGAATCTGAAAGGATCGCGCTTTCCGATATCCATTTCCGAAAGCAGATACGTTATAAACGTAAAGCGTTTTTCGTCGCCTTCGGGCAAAGCCAACGTGCTTCGAGGCTCTCCGTCGATTTCGGGAAGGGGGACTCGCGCTCGTTTAAATTCTTCTTCGTAAGAAAAGGTCTTTCTCGTTTCGGTAACGGTACGAGTCAGAAATTCGCTTGCAACCACAGTTTTCAAAAGGTCGGATATGCCCTTGCTCATAAGAATAAAGCTCCCCAAACGCAACGCCGCGATACAATTATCGAAATCTTTAAGCCTATTGTCCATTTTTAAACACCTCCGTATCTTGAATTTTACCATATTTTTGCACAGATGACAATAATATTCGCCATAATTAAAAAAAAACGCTCCGTTTTTTCTCAAAAGTATTGATATTCGAGTCGATTTATTGTATAATATAACCCATCATTACGGCAGGAATTTTCTCTGTCGCGTTTTTCGGCGGTTAAAATGTCACCTTCGGCAGCTATTCCAAACAGTCCCATTGCAAAAATCGATCACACGCAGCATAAATTGCTGCTCCTTTTCGTGTTCGATAAAATGGAAATGCCCCTGACCGACAATACCGTTTACGATTTCTGTACGGCGTCAAATTCATGGTTGACTTACATAGAGTGTAAACTTGCGATGGACGAACTTATCGAAGCCAATTTTTTGGTTTCCACCGAAAACGCCGCGAAAGAAAAGCTCTACTCTCTTTCGCCCGAAGGAAGAATCTGCCTTGCGCATTTTTTCCCTAAACTTCCTTCTTCGATACGCGAGGACGTTACCCATCAGGTCAAAACGCAGCGTATGAACTTCAAACGCAAACAGGAATACTTTGCGGATTACGATAAATGTTCTGGCGGCAGTTTCAAAGTCAGACTCCGTATCGTCGAGCCCGAGCAGGAAGTCGTTGAGGTTATATTGACTCTTCCGACGAGAGAACTTGCTCTGTCTGTTTGTGAAAAATGGAGCGAAAAAGCCCCCACCGTATATCAGTCGATTTACGACTTACTTATTGATAACTGATCGTTTTTTGGTTTTACGACGGTTTTAAACGTCCACGAATCGAAACGGAGACGCTTTTTTACTTCTTTCCGAATTTCAGTGAAATTCTTACTGTTTTTAATGACTTTCGCCAAAAAACCGAAAAGCTCTTACGAACGCGGACGAACGTCTTTCAGATAAATTATCTTTTCAAAAATCAATTTGGCGTAAGGCGCGGCAACTATGCTTCCGTAGCTCTGCCCGACGGGTTCGTCGATAACAACGAGCGCAAGGTATTTTGGTTCGGACGTGGGGAAAAAGCCGACGAAAGAGCTTACGTATTTACCTCTCGCTATCTTACCGTTTTCGAATTTCTGAGCCGTACCCGTTTTCCCGCCGACTTCATATCCCTCTATATAGGCGTTTTTTCCGCCGCCGTTCGCAACTACGTTTTCCAGCATTTTCCGAAGTTCTTTGCTGGTTTCTTCACTTATCGGTCGGCTTCTGACCTCCGGATAAACCTCCCTTACTACGCCGTTTTCGTCTTCTATACGCTTGACGAGATGCGGCGTGTATAAGTATCCTCCGTTAACGGCCGCAGAAGTCGCCATCGCGAGCTGCAAAGCCGTAACCGCTATCGATTGCCCGAAACCGATTCGCGCCAAATCTCCGTTCGTAACGCTTTTTCGACTTATAAGCAGTCCCGATTGCTCTCCGTAGCTGTCTATTCCGCTTTTCTGACCGTACCCGAAGTTTTTCAGATATTCGTAAAACGTATCTTTTCCGAGAGAAAGAGCGATATCCGTGAATATCGGATTGCAGCTGTTTTTCAAGGCGTCGGAGATATTCTGATTACAATGTCTTCCGTTTGCGTGAGACGTCCAGCATTTTATCCGCGCGCCTTTATCGACTATTCTGTAATTGCTGTTGTTGGTGAAGATATGTGCCACCCCGAAAGCCTTCTGATTACCCTTTCTGTATTCTTCGAGAGAGGCTGCGGCGGTAAGAATCTTGAAGGTCGAACCGGGTTCGTAAACGTCGGTCAACAAAACGCTTCGAGTGTTATTTTGCAGCAATTCGATATCGCCGCGAGGAAGATTGTTTAAATCCACTCCCGGGCGGGAAGCAATCGCAAGTATATCTCCGTTGGTTACGTCAAGCACTAAACAGCTTGCTCTTTTCGGAGAATGCGCTTTATACGCAATATCGAGAACGGTTTCGACTCCTTTCTGAATCTCGGCGTCGATTGTCAGTACGACGCTGCATCCTTTTTTTGCCCCGATATAATCGATATAATCGCTTTTTAGCTCGTCTCCTATAAGGTCGCTCGGAGTAAGTATCTTTCCGTCGATACCTTTCAGATACTTTTCGTAAAAAGCCTCTATTCCCGCCTGTCCCGTATTATCCGCCGAAACAAAGCCTAAAACCTGCGATAAAGTCGTTCCGTCAGCATAACTTCTTTTTGTCGACGCGGCAAGATAAATCCCCTGAAGGTCCTTTTCCCTTATCATATCGGCGACGGACGGCTCGATTCCGCGTTTTATCCTTATATCCGAAACGCCTTTTCTCGTAAGTTTTTCTTCTATTTCTTCACGGGACAGATTCAAAATAATCGAAAGAGATTCCGACGCGTCTTTCGGGTCTTTTACGCTTTTCGGTCGGGCATAAACGTCGTAAACCCGAGCCGAGCCTACTAAAACCTTTCCGTTGCAGTCGAGTATATCCCCTCTTTCGGCAGTCAAAGGCAGCTGCCGCATCCATTGTCCGTAAGCACGCTTTCTGAGTTCTCCTCCTTTAACTAACTGAACGTAAGAAAGTCTTGCTGTTATCAGGACAAATAAAAAGGCCAATAACGTAACTACCGTTATCAGCCTTCGTTTAATCGAATAATAAGTCTGCATTCGAATCCTCTTTGCGGAAAAACGTCATCCGCCGAAAAGTCCGGAAAAGAAATCGCATATAATATCGAAAAAGTTTCTGTCTATCGTATAAGTCAACGGTTCTCGTGTCGCGGGTGCGCTGAACTGCATTCTGCTCGATGCGTCCGGAACACTGAAGCCCAATTCTTTTGCTTTAACTTCCGCGTCGTAATTCCTTTCAAGTTCGGCAATCTGAGCGTTAAGCTGCGCCAACTCGCCTTCGATAAGCGCTTTTTGTTCGGACAGAACATTATACTGCGCCATAGAACCGTTAATTTTTGCGTTAGTCACGAGAATCGCGACTATAAGACCGCACACTGCAACGACGTACAGCAGAACGAGAATCTTGTTTTTAAGTCCCAATCCCGCTTTGGTTTCTTCTACCTTTTTAGTCGATTTGCTGGTGTAATATCCGAGCGTCCGCTCTGTCGGTCGAGCCTCTTCGCTTTCTTCGACGTCTTCCATATCGTAAACGTCTTCGACTTTAAGTTCCGAACCCTTTGTAAATCTGCTCAAAATCCTGTTGACTTCTTCGCTGACGTCCACGTCGTTCTTATTGTTCGACTTCGTTGCGTCAGTTATTTCCTCCGCTATGTAATCTCTTCCGGCCATTATCATTTTATTCCCCCCAATCCGTTCTTATGCCGCGGCAAAAGTAAATGCGCCTCGTTTCGAAGAGGATATTTCCTCATAAATTCTTCGATAACGACTTAAAGCTACTTCCTTTCCGGTTCGGGCTTGCGCTCAGCTATTCTGAGTTTTGCGCTTGCCGATCTCGGGTTACTCCTGAGTTCCTCTTCGGTTGCAGTCAACGGCTTGTTGGTAAGGATCTTAATTTCCGATTTTTTACCGCATACGCATATCGGAAAGTCCTTCGGACACGTGCAGTCCGTTTCAAGTTCTTTCATAGTTTGCTTGACTATTCTGTCTTCAAGCGAATGAAAGGTGATAACCGCTATTCTGCCTCCTGCTTTCAATGCTCGGACACCTTTGGTTACGGAGTCGCCCAGACGCGAAAGTTCTCCGTTAACCTCGATTCTTATTGCCTGAAACGTTCTTTTTGCCGGATGGCCTCCGGTTCTTTTGCAAGCTGCCGGAATCGATTTTTCGATAATTCCGACAAGCTCTCCCGTCGTAAGAATTTTCCCCTTTTCTCTCTCACTCACGATGTTTTTCGCGATATTTGCGGCGAATTTTTCTTCTCCGTAATCGCGAAGAATCCGTTTTAGTTCTTCCTGAGAATAATCGTTGACGACATCCGCCGCAGTAAGCTGCTGGTCGCAGTTCATCCTCATATCAAGCGGAGCGTCGGCTATATAACTGAAACCTCTCTCCGCATTATCGAGCTGATAACTACTTACCCCCAAGTCCATCAGCACGCCGTCGACTTTATCGATTCCGAGACTCTTAAGAACCTCGTCGAGATCGCAATAGTCGCTTTTTACAAGTCGTTTGTTTCCGAAAGCGTCAAGACGCTCCTCACAGTGCCTTAAAGCTTCGCTGTCTTTATCGATTCCTATAAGCAGGCCGTTCGGAATCCTTTTAAGGATTTCTTCGCTGTGACCGCCTCCGCCTATCGTACAATCTACGTAAACGCCGTCAGCTTTGATATTAAGCCCTTCTATACACTCGTCGAGCATAACGGGAATGTGTTTGAATTCCATTATACTCCGAACTCCTTAAGCATCATCGCAACTTCGTCGAATCTTTTATAATCCGCGTATTTCTTGTCGGCGTCCTCTTCGTCGTACATAGTTCTTCGTTTCGAGTAGCCCTCTTCGCTCCATATAGTCCAGCCTCTCGGTACTCCTATAATAATAACGTTCTTATCGATTTTCGCGTAATCTTTAAGAATCTGCGGTAAGACGAATCTTCCTTGCTCGTCCTGCTTAACGCAGGGAGACCTTTCGTAAAGCCACGAAATAGCGTCCATTATTTCGAAGTCAGCCATAGGTGCGGCTAAGAGTTTTTCCGCAAGCTTGTCCATATCTTCCTTCTGCCTCACCAGAAGCGAGCCTCTCAAATCCGCGGATATAACGAACTCGTCGCCGTATTCTTCTCTTTTGAACGCAGGGAGACGCATTCTGTTTTTACTGTCAAGCTGATGCTCGAATCGACCCGAGTGCCACATTGCCGTTCCCCCTTTATTCTTTATTAATAGTATTGTATAAGAAATTTGAGCCATTGTCAACCATTCTTAACCACATTATTTCAAAAATTTGCCTTTCGGAGATAAAAAACAGGGACAATTTTTAACATAAAAAATATTATCAAACGTTTGAACCACTTCAAACGAAAGGTAAATTGATCATATGTTTGTCAAAATCAAAATATAACTACAATTTAATTTGCTATTGATTCTTAAAATCGACGTCAGATTTTTTGCGTAAAAAATATAGAAAAATGTATAAAGTCCGACAATTCTCTGAATATATACTCGAAATTCGACAAAAAATAAATAAAAACGCACGGTGAAAAGCCGTGCGTTTTCCATAAAATGTTGATTTAAAGCGATTTATTAAGTTCGTCAATCATTTCGCGCGCATACAGCAAAGAGTGTTCGCCTCTTTCTCCGCCACATAATCTTGCGATTTCCCTGACTTTTCCTTCTTCGTCGAGCCGTTTTATGAAAGTCTGCGTTTTATCTTCGACAATATCTTTCGATATAAGGAAATTCGTATTCGATAAAGCAGCCAACTGCGGAAGATGCGTAATTACGATACACTGGACTATGCCGGAAATTCTCTTGAGCTTCTGAGCCACTCTTAAAGCCATCTCTCCGCTGATTCCCGTATCGATTTCATCGAAAACCATAATCGCGACGCCTTCGATTCTTGCGGAAATGCTCTTAATCGCAAGCATAAACCGAGACATTTCTCCGCCGGAGATAACCTTAATCAAAGGTTTAAGAGGCTCTCCTTTGTTAGCGGACATATAAAACTCGGCGCGATCGAAACCGTTCGGAGAAACAGTCCCCGAATAATACGTCGCAAAATCAGGCATTTCGTTAAACTCCGCAGAAAAGACGGCACCCGACATTCCGAGGTCCTGAAGTTCGTTTTCCACCGCTCTGCAAAAGAGATCCGCGGATTCCCTCCTGAATTCGCTGAGTCTAACGGAAAGCTCGTACATAGCTTTAAGAATATCCGTTTTTTCCTTTTCAAGCTTTTCTACGATTTCCGAAGCCGCATCGAGCTTTTCAAACTCGGCTTTTGCATTCTCGCAAAAATCCAGTATATCCACTACGGAATTTCCGTACTTTCTTTTCAGATTCCTTATGACGGCAAGCCTTTCTTCTACTTCTTCCAGACGATTTTCGTCGTATTCGAGATTGTCGGAGTAATTCTCAAGCTCTGCGGCAATATCGTTAAGTTCGAAACCTAAGCTTTCCGCTCTTCCGAAAATCGAATCGAGAGACGGATCGAATCGCATTGCGTTTTTGATTTCGGATACAACTCTTGATACCGAATCCGACGCAGACGCCTCTCCTATAAGTGAATCGAGTGCGTTTTTGACGCTTTCTTTTATTTTCTCGCTGTTGATAATCGTAAGTCTTTCATCCGAAAGCCTTTCTTCTTCACCGACGGTAAGTTCCGCTGCCTGAATTTCGTTAATCTGATAGCTCAACAAGTCCGAATTCCTTGCGCGTTCGGCTTCGTTTCCTCCAAAAGAATCCAATTCGGAAAGAATTTTCGACAAATCCTCGTATTTTTTTTGCAATTCGGCAAAAATCCCGCATTTTCTGTATCCGTCGATAACTCCGAGATGGCTTTCTTTCCGAAGCAGATTCAGATGTTCGCTTTGTCCGAAAATATCCACGAGAACGGACGACACGCTTCTTAAAACGTTAAGCGTGGTGAGTCTTCCGTTTATACGGATTTCGCTTTTACCGCCGACGGACATCATTCTCGATATAAAAACATCGTCGTCTTCAGGATAGAACCCGTTATTTTCGAGGACGATTCGGGCAGCCTCGCAGTCGCTTATATCGAAGACGGCTTGAACGATTGCTCTTTCCTCTCCGTGTTTAATAAGACTCTTGTCCGCTCTGTCGCCCAAAACGAATGCCAGCGAATCTATAATGATGGACTTACCCGAACCCGTTTCACCGCTAAGGCAGTTAAGTCCTTCGGTAAAATCAACCGTAAGTTCCTTTATCAGCGCGATATTGCTTACGTAAAGCTCTTTAAGCATTTCCCTTCCTCAGGATTTAATCAATTCCGCAAGTCTGCCTTCAAGCTCGGATGCGTTTTCGTCGTTCTCGCAAATAACTATGAGAATATCCGCCCCCGCAAGAGTTCCGAGCATAAGCGGAGAATTGACCTGATCGATTACATTAGCGACAGCCCCCGCGCTTCCGGGGAGAGTTCTTACGACGATAAGGTTCCTGACGGTAACGACAGAAAGCACGGCTTCTTTGAAAAGGCTGATAAGCTTTCCGGGAATTTTATTGTCGGTGGTTTTCATCGTGGAATACTTGTATTTTCCGGTCTCGGTCATGGTTTTAACCAATCCGAGTTCTTTTATATCTCTCGAAATAGTAGCCTGAGTAACGCTTATTCCCGACGCAATAAGTTCTCCTACGAGATCTTCCTGAGTTTCAACGTCTTTGCTTTTGATGATATCCAGTATTTTCGACTGCCTTGTGCTTCTTGACATTATTCTTCTCCCTTATTTCCGTAAAATCGCATCGGGTAAACCCGACCGAAGCCGATTAATACGTCGATACCGTCTCGGAGAACGGACAAAAAAATCCCGTGACCGAAAAAAACGCGTTCAGATTGCGTTTTCAAGTCCGACTTTTCGATTATAACACTTTCTTATCGATAAGTCAAGTTTTTAATGCAAAAAATGAATATTTATTCAGTCGGTGTTTTTTAGTCGAAGATAACACGCTTTTGATTCCGTTCCCGATATTATGGCTACGAATCGTAGGTTGATTTTTCCGAAAAAACGTGCTATAATAAAAGAAACGGAGGTTTTCGATGAAAAAGGCTCTTATAGTTATCGATATGCAGAACGATTTTATAACAGGCTCATTGGCTAATCCGTCCGCCGAAGCAATTGTTAAACCTATTGCAGAAAAGATTGCTTCTTTTGACGGAACGGTTATCGCTACCCGCGACTCTCACGATAAAAACTATCTCGAAACGAGCGAAGGAAAGGCTCTTCCCGTAATTCATTGCGTCATCGGAACGGAAGGCTGGAAAATAGAAACAAATATCGCGGACGCGATACTCAAAAAAGAAGATCGGCTTATTTTGAATAAAGCGACCTTCGGAACTTTTGAATGGAATCTGAGCGATTACGACTCGGTTGAAATCGTAGGAACCTGTACGGATATTTGCGTCGTTACCAACGCCCTGATAATCAAAACGATGTATCCCGACTGCAGGGTTACGGTCTTTTCGTCGCTGTGCGCGGGCCTTACGCCCGAAAAGCATCTTGCGGCTCTCGAAACTATGAGAAGCTGTCAGATTATCGTCGAATAAGCTTTCCGTAGGTATCGAATCTTAATCAGACAAAAATGAAACAAAGAATCGGACGGAAAAGAAGAACGTAAAGCACACTCAATACGAAACAAAAAACGATAAGACCGAGAACCGATAAGCATGTCAGGATTATCGTTTTTTTCGTGGTGAAATCCCTTCTGCAAAAATCGTCTCCGCGGGTATAAACGATAACGAACGTCAGAAGAACTATGACAAAAATCCCATAAATCAGAAAAATCGTTAATACGAGAAGAATTCCGAGGAGAACTAAAGTCTTTACGAGAACGCAAATTCCCGCGGTAAATCCGGCAGTAAAAATGAACAGAAAAACGTATTGAGCAATCGCCGCCCATTTATTTACGCCGCAAAGACAACTCAATATAACCGTAACGAGAACGGATGACACGAGAAGTCCGAAAAACGAAAAGAAAGAGTTATTGATAAAAGTTTTGTAAGTAAAAATCCGCCCGCAGCCCATCCAGCCGTATTCAGCGATGACCGAATGGTTGAGTATCCCCGTGATTATTCCCAAAATCGTAATTATCACCGCAATAATCACGCAGTAAGACTTTTCTCGGAGCGTATTCATTAAAAAATCCGACTGTCCGGACAAAAAACGCTTTATTCTCATATTGCATTTTATTGTCCAGATCAATCGGATATTCTTATATTCTATGATAAAATTTATTTTGCTTTATCGTACATAAATTCTGCGTAAACGCCGTAACCTTTTGTTCCGTCGCTGACGAAAACGTGAGTTACCGCTCCGACAAGACAACCTTCCTGAATTATCGGGCTTCCGCTCATTCCCTGAACGATTCCGCCAGTCTTTTCAAGCAGTCTTTTATCCGTAATGCGAATTACTACACCTTTATCGCTTTCTCCGCTCTGCGAAGCAGCTTTAATAATTTCCGCTTCGTAAAGCTCGGGCGTTTCTCCGTCTACCGTGGTATAAACGTAGGCTTTTCCCGGCTTCACGGATTTTGACGAAAGAATCTTTATTTTCGGATAAGAACGATAACTTTCGTCCGTAAACGTTCCGAAAACGCCTATTTTCCCGTTATGCGAAACCGAACCGAGTTTTTCATCCCTGAAATCGCCCCGAAGTTCCCCCGCTCGTCCGCGAACTCCCTTTATAACACCCGTTATTGCGCATTTATAGACCGTTCCTCCGCTTATCTTATATATCTCTCCGGTTTCGGGATTGACTATCGGATGTCCGAGCGAAGCGAATTTTCCGTCTTCTTTTACAAAAGTCAGAGTACCTATACCGCTGCTTCCTTCCTTTGTCCAAAGTCCGAGCTTATATCTTCCGCTCATTACGTCGTACTGAGGTTTGATTTTTTTCTTTATTCTCTCCCCTCTGATAATCTCCAGCTCGACTTCGTTCCCTTCGCTTTCCGAAACGATTCTGCCGAGTTTGACGGAGCTGTTGATTTCTTCGCCGTTGATGCTTACGATAAGGTCGCCAATTCGTATATCCGCTTCGATTGCCGGACACTGCACGCCGTTACCGGTAATTATCTCGCTGATACCTATTACTTTCACTCCACTCGATTCAAGACTTATTCCTATCGGAATTCCTCCGAGATATACTTCGCCTACTATAGTCTTGCCTTTAAAAATAGCTTTGCCGATTTTATCAATTATCGTTTCGCTTCCGAGCGCGACAAAGCGCTCGTCTACATCGGCTGCGCTATTTTCGCCGTAGGAAAAGACCGTTTTAAAAGGACAGAATACTGCGACTATCAGCGCAGTCAGAAGTATAAGAGCAATCAGCTTAGGTAAAGGTTTTTTCATAATTCCTCACAAGATATGCCATCAGGCGTAATTTTCCTTGTTAGTTTACCACCTTTACCTTTATTTATTCGTCTTTTATTTCCCCGTAAGTTTTTTATAAGCTTTATAAGCCAGCTCGGTATAGTCCGCAAACGAGGAAAAAGTTGCTCCGGAATCTATTTTCATCTTTTCTATTTCGGCTTTGTCCGGTTTATTTACCTCTTTTTTGTTGAATATTTCGATCATCTTTGTTTTGAAAAGCTGGATATTCAAAGCCCATCCCTTTCTCTCTCCCAAATCCGACGACCAATATCCGGTACAGCTTTTGTTTATTCCGCCGAGATAATTCGCCTGAGCAACCATCTGGTACTTACCGTTTGAAACGATTCCGACCGTAATTTCTCCTTTGCGAAGCATTTTTACGTAATACTCTCCGCCTTCGTCCGTAGATATGAAAGTATTAAGACTGCTCTTTTTTTTGCTTCTGTAATTCACCGTATATCTCGGCGGATTGAAATTATCTCCGTCTTCGCTTTTATAATAAGCCGTAAACAGCGTAAATTCTTCCTTCCCTATACCGACGTTTTTAATATATTCTTTTTTCGAACCGTCGGCAACAATAACCGTTTCCACCTGATCTGACGCAAAAGTTTCCGACCGATAATTACCTGCCACGAATAATTCCGAGGGAAGATAGTATTCTTCAATCGTCATATCTATTACGTTCCCAGATTTATCGGTAGTAAGAGATACTTCTCCGACGGAATTCCATCCTATAAGTCCATAAGCTTTTACGGTTACGCAAGTCCCGATCTGATTTTTTTCGCACCCCGCAACCGAAGCCGTCGTCAAAGCCAATCCGATCAGCAGCAGAAAGAATATCCTTCTCATAAACAAAACCTCCGATAAATTTAGTTCGTTCCGATTATGCCCTCCTTTTTTCTCTTTATACGAAAACCGCACCGAACTTTACGTCCGATGCGGCAATACGAATGAATTTTATTATCTTTATCTTCGTCCTTTGTCGTAAGGAATTCCTTCCGCTTTGGGACAACGCGACTTCTTTGACGTAAACGCAAGAACAACAAGCGTTAATATATACGGGAGCATTCTGTAAAGATAACTGGGAAGAGCAAGCTCCCTCAAAAAATAAACGCCGTTTTCGTTTATATCGAGATCCATATAGCTCGACGAAACGGTCTTTAACAATCCGAACAAAAGCGATCCCAAAACTATTCCCAAAGGTCTCCAGTTTCCGAAAATCATTATGGCGAGAGCCATAAAGCCCATTCCGTGAACCGTTCCTTCCGCCGAACCCGCAGCCGTCGTAACTATGTAAATATAGCCGCCGAGACCGGCAAGCGCACCCGAAATCGTAGTGCCGATATAACGCATTTTGTATACGTTGATACCCACCGAATCTGCTGCCTGAGGATGTTCGCCGCACGAACGGAGCCTTAATCCGAATTTCGTTTTATACAGGATAAGCGAAAGAACCACGAAAACGAGAATCGTTATGTACGTCGAAATATAAACCTTATCGAAAAATCCCGCAAAAACACTGTTCGGGTCGATATTTTCGTTAAAGATAACGAAAGAGCCTGAATAAGGCGTTTCGAGCCGCTTCTGATGAACAATCTGCTCGATGCTGAAAAGAACTATAGCCGGAGCCATAAGGTTAAGAGCCGTACCGCCGATAGTCTGATCCGCTTTAAGCCTGACAGCCGAGAAGCTCAGAAGAAGAGAAAACGCGGCTCCCGCAAGTGCAGCTACAAGCATAGCGAGAAGAAATACCCATTGCGCATATTCTTCCGGAATCACGTAAACTCCGGCTGTCGGAGACGCAAAATAAACGACGAGCGCGCCTACGAAAGAACCGAAAATCATTATACCTTCGAGCGCTATATTGATAATTCCGCTTCTTTCGGCAAAAACGCCGGCAAGCGCAACTATCATAAGAGGAACCATAAACTTCAGAACCTGTTGAATCAGAAACGCCATATATTATTCCTCCTTGATATCGTTTTTATCCGACGGATTCCCGCCCGCCGGAAGATTCTGCTTCTTTATTTCTGTCAAAGCCGTCGTTTTCTCGTTTTTCTTTTTGCGGCCAAGAAGAAAACGAAGAAGATTTGCAAATCCGCTGAAATAGATTATTACGGCTACTATCAGGTCGGCTATGTATTCGTTGTAATTCGCGAACGCTCTGAGATTAACGCCGCTGATATTGATTGCCGCAAGGAAAACCGACGAGAAAATAACGCCAATCGGATTATTGCAGGCAAGAAGAGCAATCGGGATACCGTTAAAGCCTTCGGAAGGAAGAGCAGTCGAAGTTTCCCACGCGAATTCCGTTCCGCCGTTGAGATAATAAAGAGCTGCGCCCATTCCCGAAAGAGCGCCCGCGATTATGAAAGAAAGAACGATATTTCTTTTTTCGTGCATTCCGGCGTATTTTGCGGCGTCTTTATTAAGTCCCGTCGCGCGAAGTTCATAACCGAACGTGGTTTTATTGATTACTATAAAGATTACTATCGCAACTACTATCGCAATCAGAAAACCGCCGTCGGAACGGGGATTATCGAAAATCAAATCCAATCCCAACTTGGGAGTAGAAATTCCGTTGAAAGTAGTTTTATGAAGGAAGGATAACTTTCCCTCTTCGATATTCTTCATATTGGGAAGTCCGTCGAATACCCAACTGACGAGATTCGCAGCTATCCAGTTAGTCATTATACAAGTGATGACCTCGTTTATATTGAGAAAAGCCTTGAATAATCCCGGAATTACGCCCCAGACGGCTCCGGCCGCCATTCCCGCAATAAGAGCGAGAAGCCAGATCCAAAAAGCCGTTTCCGGCGTAGAAGGTATTCCGAGAGCCACGAGAAGCGTCGTCATCGTGCCCATAAGATACTGACCGGGAGCACCGATATTGAAAAGACCGGTCTTAAAAGCGACCGCAACCGACAAACCCGTAAGCAAGACGGGAGTCGCTCTGAAAATCAGTTCGTCGAAAGACGCCGCGTTAAAGCCTAAAGCAATGTTTGCGGAATTGCCCGTGTAAAAAGGTCCGACAAAAAGAATCAGAATGCCTCTCAGCATATCGTTGAATTCGCCCTTGACCAGACCTACAATCAAAAGAATAACTACGCCTATGAGAAGACCGGCGATTATGGAACAGACGGACGCAAAAAAGCTCTTCGTTCCCTCTTTCTTTACAAGGACTTTAATCTTCGCCTCTTCATTGTCCACCGAAACGAACAACGACTTGAACCACCGACCGATCGATTCGAAAAACGACGAAAATCCTTTGTTTTTATCAGATTTATTTTCGCCCATCGTCAATTCTCCTCCTCTTTTGTCTTTTGCGCTTTTTTCGGGAACTGTCTCTTTGCGCCCGACATATACAATCCGAGTTCCTGAACCGTCGTATTCTTCGGATCAAGCTCCGCGACTATCTCTCCTTCGAACATAACGAGAATTCTGTCGGAAAGAGACATAACTTCGTCGATTTCAAGCGAAATAAGAAGCACAGCTCTTCCACTGTCCCGTGCGGCGACGATTTTCTTGTGTATGTACTCGATTGCGCCTACGTCAAGGCCTCTCGTAGGCTGAACCGCTACCAAAAGAGGACAGCCTCTGTCGATTTCTCGCGCGATAATGGCTTTCTGCTGATTGCCGCCGGACATACTTCTTACTACGGTAACGGGACCTTGTCCGGATCTTACGTCATATTCCTCAATGAGTTTTTCCGCATATTTTCTGACTTGCTCGAAACGGATAAAACCTTTATTGGAAAATTCCTTCTCCCAATACCTTTCGAGAACGAGATTCTGCTCGAGCGTATAGTCCAGAACAAGTCCGTATTTGTGCCTGTCTTCGGGAATATGACTCATTCCGGTTTGTCCGCGCATCCTGACGCTCGAATAGGAAATATCCTTTCCGCAAAGCTCTGCCTTTCCTCCGTGAATACGCTCGAGCCCCGTGAGTCCGTAAACCAAGTCCGTCTGACCGTTTCCTTCGATACCGGCGACGCAGACTATTTCTCCCGCACGAACGTCGAAAGATACGCCGTTAACGGAATTCTTCTTGGAAATTCGGTTCACCATAGTTAAATCGCGGACGCTCAGAATTACGTCGCCCAGCTTTTCTTCGCCCTTTTCAATGTTGAAATCGACGCTTCTTCCGACCATCATCGAAGCCAATTCTTCCCTTGACGTTTCGCTGATGTTGACCGTTCCTATGCACTTGCCTTTCCTTAGAACGGTACATCTGTCGGCAACTTCCATAATCTCGTTGAGCTTATGCGATATGAAAAGAATAGACTTTCCTTCCGCAGCAAAACCTCTCATAATCGTCATCAGCTCTTCGATTTCCTGAGGAGTAAGCACTGCCGTCGGTTCGTCGAAAATCAGGACTTCGTTGTTTCTGTACAGCATTTTGAGAATCTCTACTCGCTGCTGCATTCCGACCGAAATATCTTCGATTTTTGCGTCCGGATCGACTTTAAGTCCGTATTTTTCGGAAATCTCCATTAATTTTTCACGAGCTTTTTTCTTATCGACAATTCCGAGCTTTTTACAGGGTTCGGCACCGAGAATCACGTTTTCGAGAACGGTAAAGACATCTACGAGTTTAAAATGTTGATGAACCATTCCTATTCCGTATAAAGTTGCGTCGTTCGGGTCTTTAATCGAAATAACGGCACCGTTTTTTCTGATTTCGCCGGCCTCCGGCTGATAAAGACCGAAAAGGACGGACATAAGCGTGGATTTGCCTGCTCCGTTTTCGCCGAGAAGCGCGTGAATCTCGCCCCTTCTCAATTTAAGCGTAACGTCGTCGTTAGCAACGATCCCCGGGAATTCCTTTCGTATGCCGAGCATTTCTATTATATACTCGTACGAAGGATCTCCGATTACTTTTATTTTTTCTTGTGTTACGGCTTTCTTTCCCGCCATATTTCCTCCTTTGGTCAAATCCGGAACTTCTTTTGCAATAAACATGCAGAAAGGGCCGTTAAGCCCTTTCTGAAACAGCTAAGCTGTGATTAAGCGATATATTCAACGGTAACTTTGGTAAGTCCGAGTCCGTCGAACCAAGCCTGATTGTAAACCGAAGGACATTCCGTGTCGATTTCAATCGTTCCGCTGACTACCTTATTGAAAAGCGCTTTATATTCGTCTACGGTGAAGTTAGTCATAGACCAGGTATCGGTGGGAAGACCGGTAGCGTTCTTGTCTGCGCCGAGAATATACTGCTGACCGCCGAGTTCTTCGTCCCATTTGCCGCCGTAATACTGACCGAGAACGTCCTGAACGGATTCGCGAAGGCCTTTGACCGCGGAAGTGATAACTCTCTTGGATGCGGAAGACTGATCAACGTCAACGCCGATGATCTTGCCGTTTCTGGTGTCGTTAGCAGCAGCAAGAACACTGTTGAACATGGAACCGCCGCAAGCGAAAACGACTTCCGTACCGGTGTTGTACCAACCGGAAATCTGAGTCTGAAGCTCCGTGGATGCGGAGAACGAGGAACCGTACATATAGCTGTACTTAACGGTAACGTTTACGTTCTTTTCCTTAGCAGCCGCTTCGGCACCCTGAATATAACCGTAACCGAATCTGTTGCAGGCAGGATTACCGCCGCCGCCGCCACCGGTGAAACCGAGCTTCGTATAGCCTTCCATAACCGCAGCATATCCTGCGAAGAAACCGGATTCTTCTTCCTTGTAGGAAACGCCTACGACGTTGGTAAGAGGATTACCGTCCGCATCGGAAAGCGGCCAACCGTCGATGAACACGAACTTAACGTCGGGATTTCTGGAAGCAACGTCTATAAGAGCGGTCGCCTGAAGGTAGCCGGGGGTAACAATAACCTTAGCACCGTTGGAAACAGCCTGATTCATAGCGTCGATTCTGTCCTGATCGGTTGCGTTGGAACCGTTTGCAGGTCTGTAATACTTATAGGATTTGCCGTTATCGGAAGCGTATTTCTTAGCGCCTTCCCAAGTACCCTGGTTGAAGCCCTTATCTTTAAGGTCTCCTACGTCTGTAACGACTGCGATTTCATATTTTCCGTCTGCCGATGTCATAACGTCGGGTATAATATCGTATTCGTTCTTGTTCGTCGGACAACCCGCAAGGACGAGAACCAGACACATACACATCGCGATTGCAAGCAAAAGCTTACTGGTCTTTTTCATTTTTCTTCCTCCTGAGTGTTTTTTACGGTTTAAAAACCGCCTTTGTATATATTCTACCACAAGTCTTGAATTTGAGCAATCCTTTTGAAGTAAAATATTGCGGACAAATCCGATGAAAATTTATTTATATTTAATAAACGATATTTGCGCTCGGTTTTATCGCTTTTCGGCTTCGATTTCATCGTATATAATCGATCTTTTCCGTTGCTTTCCGTCGCAAATCTGCGCCGCGGAATAATGTTCCGCCGCATAGGAAAATCCGGACATAAGGAACTCCCTTGCCTTTTTTGCAGGTTCGCTGTCGGGCGCGACTATATCGAATCCGTGATAACAATCGTCGAAAATCTCAAAAAAAACGTCCGTTCCCGCGCTTTTCAGGTTTTCGACGTATTTTACGGTTTCGTCGCGGAAAGGTTCGAGCGTTCCCACGTAAGTAAGCGTAGGCGGAAGTTCCGAAAAATCTGTCGCTCTCGCTGGCGCGGCGTAGCAGGAAACGTTTTCACTTTTATCCCCGAGATAAAGCTTCCACGCAAGTCTGTTGGATTCGGTATCCCAGACGGGCATATTGTTGTTTTCGGAAGAAGGCGTTTCCCTGTCGTCTATCATCGGATAAAGCGGCATCTGAAAAGCGATTTTAACTTCGTTCATATCCCTTGCGTAAAGCGTAAGAGCAGCCGTCAGTCCTCCGCCCGCCGAATCGCCACCGACGAAAAGCTTTTCTTCGTCGACTCCGAGTTTCGCGGCGTTGAGACGCAACCACCAAAGAGCCTCGTAGCAGTCGAGAAGAGCCGCAGGAAAAGGCTTTTCTACCGACCTCGTATAATCCGGAGCAACTACCACACAATTAAAATTCTTAACGAAAGATTTTATAAAAGGAATATCCTGCTCGGGAACGCCTATCGCGTAACCTCCGCCGTGAAGCCACAAAAGACCGATTGCATTTTCTTTTTGTTTTTCGGGAGAATAAATACAAATCCTTAAAAGGCTTCCGTCTTCTCTTCTGATAAATTCCTGTCTGTAATCCACTCCGCCGCAAAGCTTCCTTCCGACCGCAAACCTGTTCATAATCCTGTTGCAGAAATCGAATTTCTTTTTTGTATAAAAGGGGTTGATGGTCTTGATTATTCGTCCTCTGATCTTCAACGATTTATCCATATTTTTCCTTAACTGTTTCAATCGGTTTTTTAAAAAAGGAAGAATACGCTTAGACGGGTATTCCTCCTTTTTCGGTTATTCGGCAAATATTTTAACTATCTCGATAAGAATCTCTGCGATCCTGTCGAGCGATTCGACCGGAATATACTCGTAAATTCCGTGGAAATTATATCCGCCGGCACAAAGATTGGGACAAACGAGACCTCTGTAAGTCAACTGAGCTCCGTCCGTACCGCCTCTTATAGGAACGACGACGGGCTGAACGCCGAGATTTTCCATAGCCTTTTCCGCATTACGTATAAGTTCCATATGTTTCTCGACGTACTCTCTCATATTGTAATACGAATCTTTCAGCTTGATTTCAAGGACGCCCTCTCCGTATTTGGCATTTATAAGCTCCGCGGCTTTGAGAGCGTAAGCTTTCTTTTCTTCGAATTTGGTTTTATCGTGATCGCGAATAATATAATCGGATTTTGCTTCCTGAACGGATCCCGAAATCTTATCGAGATGATAGAAACCTTCGTAATTTTCGGTATACTGAGGACGCATCTGCACGGGAAGAAGCGAATGGAAATCCATAAGAACTTCTACCGCGTTGATCATCATATCCTTCGCGCTTCCCGGGTGAATGCTTACTCCGTGCGCCGTAATCGTCATAGCCGCAGCGTTGAAGTTCTCGTATTCTATTTCGCCGAGAGCTCCGCCGTCAACGGTATAAGCAAAATCGGCTTTGAATTCGTTCATATCGAAAAATTCCACGCCCCGTCCTACTTCTTCGTCGGGCGTAAAGGCAATAAGGATCTCCCCGTGCTTAACGTCGGGATTATTGAGGAAGAATTCCGCCATGGTCATTATTTCGGCAACGCCCGCTTTATCGTCCGCGCCGAGAAGAGTCGTTCCGTCGGTAACGATAAGCTCCTTGCCTATATTGTCCGCAAGAGAAGCGTACGTTTCGGCTTTCATAACTATGTTCTTTTCTTTGTTGAGAACGATATCTCCGCCTTCGTATCTGATAATCGAAGGCTTGACGCTTTCTCCGCTGACCGCGCTCGAAGTATCTGCGTGAGAGAGAAATCCGATAGCCGGCTTACCCTCGCAATTAGCGGGAATACTTGCGTAAACGTATCCGTTTTCATCCATTCTCGCATTTGAAACGCCTATCTCGATAAGCTCGTTCTTAAGCATTTCGAGGAGAACTTTCTGTTTAGCCGTACTCGGAAAACATTCCGCGTCCGGATCGGACTGAGTATCGACGGAAACGTATTTCAGGAATCTGTCTAAAGTTTTCATTATTTTACCTCTGTATATTTATCATTACTTTCTTTGCTTACGAAAAGAAGCGCTACGAAACACAACAGGGAAAACACCGTTGCGTAAGGCATAAGGTTACCAGTTCCTCCGCCGAAATACGGAGTCATAAAGAAGCCCGCAAGCGCAGGCGTTATCGACTGAGCAAGCATCGTTGAAGAATAATAATATCCCGTAAATCTTGCGTAATCGCCTTTGCTGCAATAACTTACGACCGTAGGATACATATTCGTAACCATAATCGCCATTCCTATTCCGAAAAGGAAAAACGGAATGAGAAGCAGCCATGAAAACTGCTTTACGAATATAAGCGACGAAACCGAAAGAGTCATCAGCCCGCTTCCTATAAGCATAGCGTTTTTTCTTCCTGCTTTCTCCGCAAGTACGGTCGATGGAAGCACAAAAACGAAATTTCCCCCCGCAAGAGCCGCAAACAATACAAGCCCGAGAGTCTGACTTCCGAAAAAGTGTATGCTGTAATTCGACATAAACGACTCGACCGCGTTGGTTGCCATATAAAAGAACAATATCGCCGTAAGCATAACGAACATATTCTTCTTGTCTTTTTCGGTAGTTTTCTCCTTTTCCGGAACCGCGCCCTCTTCGTCGTCGCTCTTTCCCGTATAAAACGAAGGATCCTCTCCCGTTTTCTCGCAATACACCCTAACGTCCTCGTACATTTGTTTCTTGAATTCGTTTTCTTTCACGAAAAACACGAGGATTACAAGGCAAATAGCCATAATAAAAGAGATTATCTCTATCGGGACGAACATAGGGGTATCGATTATCTTGTCGCTGAAAACAAAAATCGCAAGATATCCGAGTCCGGTACCGATTCCGCCCATAATATTGATTATCGCATTTCCTCTTTCTCTCAAAGGCTTGGGCGTAATATCCGGCATTAGGGCGACCGCGGGAGACCTGTAAAAATTCATCGCCACCATAATCAGCAGAAGAAGCAGAATAAGTACGACCAGACTGCCTTTCGCTGCAAGCGGGAGCAAAGCAAACGCAATTGCGGCAACTGGCAGCCCCACGAAAATAAAAGGCATTCGCTTTCCAAAGCGGGTATTGGTCCTGTCGGACATTTTGGAAACAAACGGAATCATAAAAAGAGCCAGAAGATTATCAAGCCCCATTACCGCGCCTACGTAGAACTTGGTAAGACTTTCGTTTCCCAGCCACGTTATAAACAATTTTTCAAGCCTGTCGTTCAGAAACAAAGGAACGAACCAGTTATATCCCGCCCACAAGAGCATTATCGATAAAAACGCAAAGCCTATGAGAACGGTGTTTTTTACTCTTAATTTCATAACTCGTTTCGACAAAAGGGACGAATGATATTCCGTTCGTCCCTTTCGTTACGTTTAGGTTCAATTATTAAAAACCGATTTCCTTTTTAGCGTCGATGAAAGCCTGAACGCATTTGTCGATATCGGCTTTGGTATGAGCCGCAGACATCTGAGTTCTGATTCTTGCCTTTCCGTTGGGAACTACGGGATAGAAGAATCCGGTTACGTAGATACCCTTATTAAGCATATAATCGGCAACCTTAGCCGCAAGAACGCTATCGTAGAACATAACGGGAACTATAGCGTGGTCCTTTCCGATAAGGTCGAAGCCGTTCTTTTCCATTTCGCTGCGGAAGTACTTTGCATTTTCCATAACCTTTTTTCTGAGAGAATCGTCTCTTTCAACGATTTCGAGAACCTTAAGAGTTGCCGCGCAGATGGAAGGAGCGAGAGCGTTGGAGAAAAGATAAGGTCTGCTTCTCTGACGAAGGAGGTCGATTATTTCCTTTCTGCCGCTGGTAAATCCGCCGGAAGCGCCGCCCATAGCCTTACCGAAAGTGGAAGTGATAACGTCTACTCTTCCCATAACTCCGCAATATTCGGCGGTGCCTTTACCGTTTTCGCCTACAAAGCCGGTTGCGTGAGAATCGTCGACAACTACCATAGCGTCGTATTTATCGGCAAGATCGCAGATTCCTTTAAGATTAGCGATTATACCGTCCATACTGAAAACGCCGTCGGTAACTATGACTTTAAGTCTTGCGCCGTCTTCGTCGGCTTTCTTAAGCTGAGCTTCGAGATCTTCCATATTGCTGTTCTTGTATCTGTATCTCTTCGCCTTAGCGAGTCTTACGCCGTCGATAATGCTTGCGTGGTTAAGCTCGTCGGAAATGATAGCGTCTTCGGCTGTCGTAATCGTCTCGAAAAGACCGCCGTTAGCGTCGAAACAGCTGGAATAGAGAATGGTGTCGTCCGTTCCGAGGAAGGAGCTGATCTTGGCTTCGAGTTCCTTATGAATGGTCTGAGTTCCGCAGATGAAACGAACGCTGCCCATACCGAAACCGTACTTATCGTAGCCGGCTTTTGCGGCTGCGATAACTTCGGCGTTGTTGGCAAGACCGAGATAGTTATTTGCGCAGAAGTTGATAACGTTGTCGGCTTTGGTCGTATTGATGACGTTGGACTGAGGCGTAGTGATTATACGCTCTTCTTTCCATAAACCGTCGTTCTTTATGCTTTCGAGAATACCCGAGTATACTTCTTTACCTTTATTATACATCTTTACAATCTCCTGAATGATAATTTTTCTTTATTTGGACCAATCGAGAATGACCTTTCCGCTCTTGCCCGTGTTCATAAGTTCGAAGCCCTTAAGATAATCCTTATGGTCGAATCTGTGAGTGATAACCTTGCTGATATCGAGTCCGCTCTGAAGCATAGCTGTCATCTTGTGCCAGGTTTCGAAAACTTCACGGCCGTAAATACCTTTCATGAAAAGGCCCTTGAATACGACTTTGTTCCAGTCGATAATCGTATTGGGTTTCTGAATGCCGAGAAGAGCAATCTTACCGCCGTTAATCATAGCGTCGATCATCTGATTGAGAGCAATGCTGCTTCCGCTCATTTCAAGACCTACGTCGAAGCCTTCGACGATTCCCTGTTCCTTCATAACGTCTTCGAGCTTTTCGTTAAGAGTATTGACCGTTCTGATGCTCGGGCAAACCTGTTTTGCGAGTTCGAGTCTGTAATCGGTAACGTCGGTAAGAACTACGCGTCTTGCGCCTACGTGACGGGAAATAGCCGCAGCCATAATACCGATGGGACCTGCGCCCGTGATAAGAACGTCTTCACCCGACATAACGAACGAAAGAGCCGTATGAGTAGCGTTTCCGAACGGATCGAAAATGGCGTACATTTCTTCGGGAATAGCAGGATCGCAATGCCAGAGATTGGTAAGAGGAATAGCGGCGTATTCCGCGAAAATACCGGGTCTGTTGACGCCGATACCCTGAGCCGTAGGACAAAGATGCTTCTTGCCGGCTCTGCAGTTACGACAATGACCGCAGGTAACATGACCTTCCGCGCTCACTTTATCGCCGACCTTGAAGTCATCGCTGTGACCGTTGATTTCAACGATTTCGCCAACCCATTCGTGACCTATAATCATCGGCGTTTTGATAGTCTGCTGACTCCACGGATCCCAGTTGAAGATATGAAGATCCGTTCCGCATATAGCGGTCTTATGTATTCTGCAAAGAGCCTCGCCCGGCTTTGCGACAGGAATGTCCACTCTTTCGAGCTCCAACCCCGGCGCCGGATATTTTTTGACTAACGCATCCATTTTTTCCATAAAAAATTCACCTCTTAATTGCTGCATGAGGTAGCTGAATATTATTTCGATTTCACTACCGCTACTGCATAGTTTACCACTATTCAAGCGAAAACACAATGGTTTTGAACCGATTTTTATAAAAATTTTAAGCTTTGCATATTGTAAACCGTGTCGAGAAGAAAATTTTCTTCGCAAATCCGTGCAGTCGGAAACCTAAAAGTAAAGTTATTCAGAAAAAACGCACAAAAAAGGAAGGCGCAGCGAAACTTAATTCGTATATAGCACTTCAAGTCGACTTTCGTCAGCGAATACCTTCCTTTTGTTATTCATTATAACACACAATCCCGAAATTATCAACGGAATGGATTCCTTCAATGTCTAATAACTACTTAAATCACTTAATTAGCTTTGGTTTTTGGTTTAAAAATCAGAGCGGCTGCGTATCCGAAGAAAATCGCAACCGATACTCCCGCCGCAGTTGCCGCGAGTCCGCCTTTAATGAGTCCGAAAATCCCGTCCTGTTCCATACCTTCGTACGCGCCTTTCACCAAGCTACTTCCGAATCCGGAAATAGGTACGGAAGCTCCGGCTCCCGCCCATTTTACGAGAGGCTCGTAAAGCCCGAATCCCTCTAAAACGCATCCCAGAAGCAGAAAAATCACGAGAATTTTTCCGTTTGTGAGCTTAGTGAGATTGATAAGAATCTGACCTACTACGCATATAAGTCCGCCTACGACGAACGCTTTGAGATAAATCATTGCTTTTCTCCTTTATTTATGTGAAATCCGACGCTTTTCACCGCCCCGACGATAATTTCTGTCGGTTTTATTCTTAACTTGCGGGAATTTCCGAGCCGATATGCACGAGATGAGCTATAACGGGTATACTCTCTCCCTGAAAACAGGTAAGCGGAGACATCAGCGCGCCGGTTCCGATAAGCAGCATATTTTCGAAACTTCCTTTAAAAAGCCTGTCGAGAATCGCGCTGTTGAATACGAGTGCGGAAGCAGCAGCTCCGCTTCCGCCCTGATAGGTCTGCTGCTTTTCGTAGTAAAGAGAAGCTCCGCAATCCATATATTCCTCCCCGAGAGGATAACCTTTCTTCTCCATAAGGTCCATCATTATCTCCATCCCGAGGAATCCGAGATCGCCCGTCGCTATAAGGTCGTAATCTCTCGAATCGGTTTTCGTTTCCCTGAAATAGTTCAAAAGCGTATCCACGGCAGCCGGCGCCATAGCCGCGCCCATATTGTTTACGTCGGATATGCCGAAATCCACTACTCTTCCGAAAGAGCCGCCTTTTATTCTTACCCTTCGTTTTCTTCCGCAAGTCATTTCTCCTTCTCCCGTAAGAAAAGTCGCCCCCGCGCCCGTTGCCGTCCATTGACTTTCGGGCGAACGCAGCACTCCCAATTCCAGAGGATATCTGTATTGTCTTTCGGCCGTCGAAAAATGACTTCCCGCTATACATACGACGTTCTTTCTCATTCCGCCGGAAATAAGCGCGCCTCCGACGAGAAGACTCTCCGCAAAGGTCGCGCAGGCATTATAAAGACCGACGAAGGTCGATTTCATTCCCTTTACTGCGAAGGAAGTAGAGATTATCTGATTCAGAAGGTCTCCGCCGACAACCGTCTGTATATCGTCGGGCGTAAGCCCCGCTTTTTCGGCAACCCCTTTTATCGCGCTTCGGAACATACAACGTTCCGCCTTTTCAAAAGAAGCCTCTCCGCATCTGTCGTCGGAAAGAGCTTCGTCGAATCGGTCGTGGAGCCGCCCTTCCTGCTCTTTTGGCCCTGCGACGGTATAACCGCATTTTACGAAAACGTCACCGAAAATCATACTTTGTCCGAAATTCTCAGCCATTTTTACCTCCGCAAATCAAAGTCCCTTCACCAGCCATTTTATAAGAGCGACTAAAATGGCTACGGTTACTCCGTTGACAATTACCGGTCCTGCAACGAAAAACATTCTCGTTCCGATTCCGTAAATCATTCCTTCGCACCTGTATTCGAGCGCGGGCGCAACGACTGCGTTGGAAAATCCCGTTATGGGTATGGTAGAACCGGCTCCGGCAAACCTTCCGAGCCTGTCGTAAACCCCGAGTCCAGTCGCAAGCGCGGCAAGTATTACGAGAATACACGAAGCAAAGCCCGAGGAATCTTCCCTCGGAAATCCGAAAGACACGAATATCTCGATTATTACCTGTCCGAGAAGGCAGATAGCTCCTCCGACGAGAAAGGCCCACAGAATATTCCGGAAATGCCTCGAAGTCGGAGATACCGCGGACACGTAATCCTTATAGTTGTCTTCGTTAAGCGAGGTAAAGCTTTTTCCTCTGTTTTTTACGCTGTCGCTCCGCTCTTCCTGAAATGCGTTTTTAAACCGTCCTTTTCCGTCGTTTGCAACCGTTTTTTTCATCGCGTCTTTACTTCTTCGCATATTTCATTTCCCTCTGCCGCATCTCCTTAAAGCGCGTTTCCCTAACGTCTATATTTCTTTCGAATTCTCTTGCCGCGGAAGTTTTTTCTTTCATTTGCGCAAGCCTCCTCACGTTTTACCGTTATTATGCTCAGCCTGCGAAAATATAAACCTTTTCAACGCTCCCGTAATTTCCGCATAAAAAATCCCGCGTTCGGTTGCGGGACTTTATTCTTTCATTCCGTCGCGGAGTTTTGAGATTATCTTGTTTTCCAGCCGGGAGACCTGAACCTGAGATACTCCGAGCCGAACGGCAATTTCGCTTTGCGTCATATCTCTGTAAAACCTGAGCAGCACGATTTTCTTCTCTCTCGGAGTAAGTCCGGATATAAGGGATTTCAGAACGACTCCGTTTATAAGCCGCTCTTCGCGGAATCCGTCGCCTATCCTGTCGATAAGAGCCGAACCTTGCTCGTCGCCGTCGTCGGTTTTCTCGTAAAGCGAAACGGGTTCCTTCTGCGAATCCATCGCGAAAACGACTTCGCTTTCTTCAGTCCCGAAATATCTGGCAATCTCGGATACCGACGGATCTTTTCCTTCGATTTGCCTTTGCTGCTCGACGTATCGCGATATCTTCCCCGAAAGAGTCTTTACCGACCGCGAAATTTTTACGCTTCCGTCGTCGCGTATGAATCTCTTGACTTCTCCGAGTATCATAGGGACCGCGTAAGTCGAAAATCTTACGTTGTAATCGCCGTTGAAATTGGCTATCGCTTTTAAAAGTCCGACCGACGCTATCTGCATAAGATCTTCGTATTCCACGCCTCTTCCCGCGTATCTTCTGATAAGACTCTTGATAAGCGGTCTGTTCTCGGTAAGAAGCGTTTCCTTTGCGTTCTCGTCGCCCTCTTTGGCTTTTCCGAGAAGTTCCATCGTTTCGTCGTGACTCAGCATTTCCCTCTCTCCGCCGACTTCAGGAATTTTTTCATCTTAACGACAGTCCCTTTCTCCGGTTCCGACCATACCGAAAGCTCGTCCGTAAACGCCGCCATTACCGTAAATCCCATTCCCGAACGTTCGTCGGAATTCCCTGTGGTATAAAACGGCTGCATTGCGGCTTCGACGTCCTTTATTCCCCTGCCTTTATCGCTTACGCTTATGAAAACGCAGCCCTTTTTCAGCGTCGTAATTATCTCTATCTCTCCGCCGCCGTATTCGTACGCGTGAACCACGCAGTTGGTGACGGCTTCGCTGACCGCGGTCTTTATATCGCCTATTTCCTCCACCGTCGGATTAAGTCTCGCGCAGAAAGCCGCGACCGTGCTTCTCGCAAAATTCTCGTTAAGAGGATCCGCGTTGATTTTAAGTATCATTTCGTCAGTTTTCATATAATTCGCTCCCGTATTCTCAGTCAAGAAGCGGGAATATATCGTATAATCCCGACATTCTGAAAATTTTGTCCGCATTTTCGTTCACGTTGACGGTATACGTGCTTATTCCGCGTGCCTTGAGCTGTTTATAACGCCCGATAAGCACGCCTATGCCCGTACTGTCCATAAACGTAAGTTCTTTCAAATCCAATATAAGCGTCCTGAACGTATTTGCGTAAATTATGGCTTCCATAGTCTGTCGTGCAGCCAGGGAAGCGCATTCGTCAAGCTCTCCCTTGAAATACATCGTAAGAACGCTTCTGTCCTTCCTGTAAGATATTTCCATAAGTACCTCCGCGGTAAGTCCATTATAAGATATCGAAAAAGCAAACCCTCGTCGATAATAAGAGATTATTGCCGTGTTAAGTCGATTTAAGACCGTCGGATTTCCGTTCGGCAAAGGTTTTTCGATTCCGCGTCCGTTTTCTTGACAATTCCGCACGATTGTGATATATATTCCCCGCAACGGAAAATCTCAAAGGATAAACGAGGATAGATTATGAAAAAAATCGGAAAAGACGAATACGCAGCCGCTTTCGGTTGCCTTTCCGCACACGAGACCGACAGCCTTAATATGCTCGGCTTTCTCGAATACAACGAAACGCCGGATATATGGATCGGAGGAAATCCCGTGGACTGCGTGGTCATAAGAAAAAAAGACACGGATATGTTCTTTATCAACGCGTATTCCGACGAATCGATACTTTCTGCCGCAAAAGAAATCTTCTCTTTATCGGAAAAAGTATTCTTTTCGGGCGTAAGAAAGGAAATCGCCGACAAGCTTCTCGCTCTTGCCGACAAGACCGACGAAGACCTTCTTCACGACGATTGTCTGCTTTATCTCTATCCCGAAAAAACGATAGACGTTTCCGATATACCCGAAAACGTCCGGCCCGTAGATATCTCCTGCGCCGAAACTCTGGATTATTTCTACACCTACCGCAGTCAGGACAGTCTCGAAAAAATAAAAAAAGAAATCTCTTCCCGACTGTCTGCGGCAACCTATATAGACGGCGAAATCGCCTGTTGGTCGCTTATTCACGAAGACGGCTCTATGGGCGCGATGTTTACGAAACCGCAGTACAGACACGGAAATCTCGCGGTAAACACTTCGAAATACCTTATAAGTCAACAGCTCGCCCGCGGCAAAACTCCTTTCGTTCATATCGTGGATATCAATACTCCGAGCATAAAGCTTGCCGAGAAAATAGGATTGAAATACGCCTATCCGGTCGTATGGTTCGAAGCTTCCTTTAAAAATATCTCCGAAAAAACGCAGCCGTAACCAGGATTACTCCTCCAACGCATAAAATCGGCTCTTGAATCGAATGCTCTGAAATCTTTCCGCCGAGTCGGATTTTTAGCTATAAATAAGCGAAAACAATCCACGGAGGATTGCGGATAAAATTCTAAAAAACACTTGACAATAGAATCTATAGGTTGTATAATGGTGTCACTCGGGCGGCGATGGCGGAATCGGCAGACGCGTGCGTTTAAGGGGCGCATGGTGACCCCGTGTGGGTTCAAGTCCCACTCGCCGCACCAATGCCTTGTAAGGTTAATCCTTATAAGGCTTTTTTTGAGCTTTCTTTGCGTTTTTTGAAGAAAGCCGCCGTGCGGATATGGCGGAATTGGCAGACGCGCTAGATTTAGGTAGCGTCACCTCGGTGACAATATCGGATTTGGAAGTGCCCCGCTCTCGGAGAGATCGCTCCGAGTAAAAATTAACGATCAAAATTGCATATGCGGGTATGGCGGAATTGGCAGACGCGCTAGATTCAGGTTCTAGTCGGGGTTCCTCGGTGAAGGTTCAAGTCCTTTTACCCGCACCAAACAAGAATAAAACGAACCTTGATGAAAATTCAAAGTTCGTTTTATTTTTTACAAGAGATTATTTCGGACTTAAAATCAAACTATAAAAACATTACAGCCTTTAACCGAGTGTTCTAAACGCTCGGTTTTTCTATGTCGTTTTGCCGTCCGATTTATCGTCTTTCGTCTACGTTTGTAGCACAGCGAAAAGCGAAAGTCAACGGCAAAAATTTTTACCGAAAACTTTGAAATTACCGATTATAACGTAAAATTTTTTGTTGGTCGTTGACTTCCGTCATTGCGACTTTAACTCACATTGTTATTGCGACTTTTCCCGGTGCTACTTCCGTTTTTGCCGAAAGGCGAATTAAATCGGAGGTAAAATACAATGAAAGAAGTAAACAAAGGCATTTTGGATAACGATATGGTTATCTCGGCAGAAAGCGTACAGAAAATGGGTGAAGTAATCGCTTTATCCTGTATTAAAACGGTAATTATCCGTTCAGGCAAGGATTTGCAATATCTATATAAAGGGCTATTAAGAGATATGAACCGCTCAAAAGACGACCATTCGCCGTTCTCAAACGCATACGACATTGCACAAGAGGCAATGCTGTTTCTTTGCCAACATATAGGTGAGAAACTCGGCGACAACTATACTACTAAATACGGAAAGGTCGTTACAATCCAAAGTGCTTGTTATCGTTGCACCGACAATTATTTGCAAAAGCAATACACACGCCATTTAGCAAATACAATAAGCCTTGATGAACGAATTACGACCGAGCCCGAAACAATACTCGACGACGAGCAAAAGAACGATTATACCGCTTTTAACGAGCTTATATCCAAAATGAAACTGACCGTCGCGGAATACGAAACCCTTTCAATTCTTATGGCAGGATTTACAATGCTTCAAATCGGCAGTATACTCAACGTCAACCGTACGACTATCTGGCGCAGACAAAACAGTATTCGTAAGAAATATTTGCTTGCTACTTCTTTTTAAGTGACAGTAAAACTTTAGCCCGACCGTATAAAGTCGGGCAAAAACACTTCTGCATTATTTGATTAACTCATATTTAAACAAAATGGTAGGATTTACCAAATTAGTTTATATTCTTCTTTTTGCTGTTTAAATATTTCGACTAAACTTTCATTTATTGTGTTTAATAAAGAAATTGTCTCTTCTAATTCATTAAAATAAAATTTAGGGTTAGTTTCTAAATAATTCTTTATCAGATCATCCTTAAACAAATTATGCACAACATAATTGCGTTTTTTAATAGCCTTTGACAACAATTCTTCGCTTTCTTTTGTAAAGAATTTTATTTCCCTTGCTCTTTTGAAATTAGCGCCAAAAGTCATTTTAGAGAGTCTTTTATACCAATCATTTGCACGTTCTACAAATTCGTTATATTCAAAAACAAACATTGAGTCTGTTGTTTCAAATTCTCGTAATATTTCATCAAACGCAAGAATATTTGCAAAATTATACTCTACCATTTGCGAAAGGTTGACAATAAAGCCAACCTTTCCCCATAGACTTAGTAATTCTTTTTCTGTTTTTTTATTCATAACATAAATTATACTTACAACAGTAATTGTTTTATATAACGTTTATATGTCCAAACTTCGGTTGCACGGGTTTCTTAATCGAAAATTCGATATAGCCGGTTTCCAACAAAAGCTGATTGTTTTTATCGAATTGTTTGAGAATTAAGGCATATGTTCCGTAAGCAAGACCGTTTATGGATTTATAGAAATCGTCGACCGGGACGTCGCATTTTTTTATAACAGACCAGCTTGACGGCTTTTGTACCGGACCATATGGCCCACCAACCGTTACATAATCTTTTGGTACAAACAGTTTGATTTCGGTATGGTCATATTCGTCACAACAAGGTTGGAAATAAATATTGACCAAATCTGCCCCGGTAGACACCTTTATTTCGGCTGTAGCCAACAAGCTGTCTTTTCTCGCTTGCTCCAATTTTGCATAATACTGCTCTTTATCGGCTTCGGTATAAGTAACTTTAATGATATAATCGTTTGCAATTTTATTATCTAAAGAGAATTTTATTGCGTCTGTTTTATCATTAAAATCGACAAGAATTCTATATTGCTTATTTACACAGGGCACTTCTACCCATTGATTATCTTTATGAGCAAAAATACCCTCGAACATATTGGATTCAACATACTCCATATCGATAATTAAATAGTACTGCGTTTTCGTTATATCTTCATCTTGCGTTATGTTAAACGTGTCTGCCGATTCGTCAAATGCACCATACTTATTCAACTCGGCGGCACTTTCGGAATCAATAGGGAAGCAACGAGAAAAAACAAAAATTTTTCCCGTTTCAATTTGCTTTAATATGTATTTTTGATATTTATCCATTTCTCTACCTCCATTACAAAGAGCAAATGTAGTCGATGCATTGTTTTATGTCATCGTCTGACATCGGCTCAACCGTTTTCTCGGAGTGCACAATACTGTTACGCTGACGTCTCAAACGATTTAACATATCCGGTGTATAAGGGTCGTAATCGTTCCCCTCATCGTCATAAGTGTTAAATTGTCCGCAAAAACGATCTAACATTTCCGAAAAATCACCTTGATAGTTATAGTCGCATTTCAGTATCGCTTCCATGCGAACGCACAATTTGATAATTACAAGTTCCTTATTGCCTTTACTCAATTCAGAATAAAAGTAATCTTTTGTTAATTCTCCAACTATTTTTTCTTTGTCAAACTTATTTGATAACTCGCTTATTATGCGTTGTCTTACATCGTTCAAGTAATCAATTACTTCTTGAATGCTTTTTTGATTATGATTGGTTCGGCTACCATAAGAAACTTCTCTTATAGAAACGTAAAGTTCATTGTTATTAAAACAAAGGCACTTCAGACGATTATACGGCTGATTATCTTTTGTCCAAATCTCAAGGATATTTTCTTCAATATCTTCTTTGTTTTGATACAAGATTGCATCCGACAATCTGTTGATATCATAATCTACAGAAAACTCAAACAATTCACGCCAATTTTGCTGTTGATACATTCTATATACCAATTCAAATGGGTGAACTGGATAGTCATTCAAAGCCTTTTTAACCTCCTTGAAATCCGCAATTTCTTTTAACTCTTTTATGTCTACAATTCCATTATGAATAGCAGATTGTATCTCTAAATCGGTTCTTGAAACGGATTTATCGAGTTTTAATTTTGCAACCCTTATTTCATCGGAAGTCGCAACATAGCATTTCGATTTTGTCATGCTTTCGTGTACTCGTCTAAATTTTGTGGTTACAAAGTTTTCAACATCAATATTGATATTGTTAAACTCTTGAACCATATCAAAATCACCTTTTTCAAGTGCCGCTTTAATCGTACTTTCAAGAACACGAACAAGCCCGTGTCCTTTGTTGCCATATTTCGGAGCAATAAAAAAGTAATTTAGCACATAGTTGTACGAGCTATCATAATTATCATATATCGGATCGATAGTTTCATATGCAATGGCGTTGTTCTTGCGAGAAATATCCAACAACTTAAGAAGCAATTTATCGTTACCGTTTTTATATGCTTCATCAATCAAATAAGGAAATGCGTGATACCAAACACACTCGCGCCCGTTTTGATTTGATAAGAACGCATTTAATGTTGTTTCATTGACTCTTTTATCTGTTACCAGCAAAGTAAAGAAATCTCGCGGAATTAGACAACTGCATTGATCCTGATAGTTTCTAAAATATTCTTTATCCTCAACCAGAAGAAGAGATTTTATCTCATCTTCGTTTTCAAACGTAAATTTGTAGTTTCTATCGACTGAGAATACTTTCCCAACCAAAATTGACAAAGAATTTGATACAACTGCAAGCCTCATTGCATCAAGCATTTTGAATCGATTTATAAAACTTGAATCAATCTCACAAAGTTTCTTAAAAACATTAAGACTTTGATATTGTAAAATATAATCTACAATATTTTTATTGTTCTCATCATTCGGCAAATCTTTCACTTCTTCTGCCAAGGAAACATCATCGGTTTTAGCGCATAGTTCTGCTTTTGAAATAGTAACTATTTCTTTTTCGGGCGTTTTGCCTGTCATAAGATAATCAATAGTTACCCCAAACAGAGTTGCCATTGCCGGCAGTTGAGATATCTCAGGAAGGCCTGCTTCGCTTTCCCACTTACTGACAGCCTTATCGCTAACATTCAACTTTTCGGCAAGTTCAACTTGTGTCCACCCTTTTGCTTTACGTAAGGTCGCAATCGTTTTACCAATGCTATGTTTACTCATAATTGAAACTCCTTGTTTTTTCTACCAATATTTTATCAAAATCATTCAGAAAAGTAAACCTACTTGTAATCTACACGAAAAGTAGAGGAACATTTTTCAAGTATAAAAACTCTACGATAAGTAGAATTATAATACATTTCGTCCTTAAAGTCAATATAAATGTCATATAACACAAAGAACTCCATATAACACTTTCAAACTCGCAAGGTTTTTACGACGTTGGCAATTAGGCGTGGCTTGTCTTGATACAAGTCGGCTCGGCTGCGCCTCGCCGAAGACAAGCCACGCCTCTGTCCGAACAAACAAACCTAAATCGGACAATGAAAGCACGGGCGGAAGGCGAAGTCGCCGCTAACCCGCTTGGCGATCTTTCGCCTTTTTCTCCGCCGTGCGTGGACTTTCATTTTACACCGAGTTTATGTCGTTTGCATTTTCGGAGCAGTCGGGAGCGTTTGTGATTTTTGCTTCGGCGTTCTTGCGGAAGTATTCCGTCATCAAAGACAGTAGAGTGCTGTAAAACGATTTTTGTTCCGCCGTTGACATTTTTTCAATGTTCGGCGTGCCGATTGTTGTTATCTTGTATTGCTTTTTCATAGCCGTTTTTCCTTTTTGCCCAAAGGATAGCGGCCAAACTCGCAACTTTCTTGCGACTTTGAGTAAATTTTTTCATTTTTTTGGAAAATTTCAATCAAACTCGCAAAAAACTTGCGACTTTGGCTTGTAGTCTTGTGGACAAGGAAGAAACAAGACGTTTTTTTCTTTCTCTCGGAAAGCCTATCCGATTCCGGTCTGACAACTTTTATGTGTGCAAACACAAATCGAGCCACCGCAAGGGTAAAAAATATAGTGAGAACTATAAAGACACAAAAAATTTCCCTATATTTTTTACTGTTTCCTTGCCGTGTTCGCCAAAATCGGATTGCTCGGTTTCCGTCGAAAGACAAAAAAATTAAAAGGAGTTAAAAACCAAAATGAAAAAAGCAATTATTTATGCCCGTTATTCCAGCGATAGCCAAACCGAACAATCGATTGAAGGACAACTTCGTGTGTGTCGAGAGTATGCCCAAAACAACGATATACTCATAGTCGATACCTATATCGACCGCGCTATGACGGGAACGAACGACAACCGTGTCGCATTTCAAAAAATGCTGAAAGACAGTAGCCGTAAGCAATGGCAGTACCTTATCGTTTACAAACTTGATAGATTTTCTCGCAACAAGTTTGAATCGGTAATACACAAAAAGACGCTCCGTGATAACGGCGTAACAATTCTCTCTGCAATGGAGAACCTTACGGACAGCCCGGAAGGTCGTATGATGGAAACCGTTTTGGAAGGCTTTAATCAATACTTTTCAGAAGAACTTACGCAAAAAGTCAATCGCGGACTGAAAGAGAGTTGGCGCAAAGGCAAAGCCACGGGCGGACAAGATATTTTCGGCTATGACGTCGTTGACAAAAAATACGTTGTGAACGAATACGAAAGCAAAATCGTCGAAGACGCGTTTCTGATGTATTCGCAAGGCTACAAGGCAGTCGCCATTGCGGATAAATTCAAGGAATGCGGTTGTCGCAGAAAGAACGGTAAAATCGTAGACCACAAATATTTGTATTTCATTCTGCACAACAAAAGATATACAGGCGTTGTGGAACATCAAGGTGAATTATACGACAATATCTTTCCGAGAATTATATCGGACGAACTTTGGAACAAGGTAAACGCAATCAACGAAGAAAACAAACTTGCGCCGAGCCGAAAAAAAGAGATTTTCGACTATATCCTTTCGGGGAAACTTATATGCGGAGATTGTAAGCATAGAATGGGCGGTGAAAGCGGAACTTCTCATACAGGTGCAATTCATTACTACTATATTTGTCTTTCCAAACGTCGCAAGCGTGCTAAATGCAATATGGGCAGAGTGCAAAAACAGTTTATCGAAGATACGGTGATAAACGCAACGGCACAAATGCTATCGAGCGTGAACAATATCAAGAAGATTGCGCAAAGCATATACAACGTGCATAAAAAAGAAACCGCAGACAACACGGCTTTGAAACTTATTGAAAAGAAACGCGCCGAGGCGGTAAAAGCACAAAACAATATCGTTAAGGCAATCGAGCAAGGCATAATCACCGAAACGACGAAAAGCCGTCTGACTGAACTTGAAAATCTAATATCACAATACGACATAGGAATTTGCAAAGAAAAAGCCCGCAGTTATACGTTTTTAACTGCGGACGACATAGAGATGTATTTGAGTAAATTCGTGTTTGATAACACAGATGACATTAAAGTGCGAAAACTAATTGTAAATGCGTTTATACGGGAAGCAATACTTTATAACGATGAGATAGTGATTACTTACAACTTTACAGATAGCCCCGAACACCTAAAACTAACAAAAGAACACGTCATAAAAACAGAAAAAGAGATAGAAACGGCGGATAAAACCGCTGTTTCTTCTAACACAGGTTCGTACAAATTATGCCACACGGCACCACCAAAAAGCCTTGAAAACACTGAGTTTTCAAGGCTTTTTGCTATTTCTTTTCCGTTGTCACACGACTTTTAGGGGATGCACCACCTATGGCGGTGTGTCTGCCGATTTTTTAATCAAACAGACTACTGTAAATTACTTTCCGCTTTTCTTCGGCATAACGGTAACGCTGTTTGAAGTCGGCGCGGAAGCGTTTCCGTCCTTATCATAAACCGTGATGACGATCTCGCAGATCCCCGCTTCATCCGGAACTATTACTGCTTTAAATGTCGATTGTCCCTTCTTTTCACTGATACGGAGCAGTTCTGCTTCCTTACCGTTTACCAGGACGGCGGCGACATCAAGGGAGACCCTGATCCGCACAACTATCTTTGTGCCGACAGTAGCCTCTGCCTTCCCGATAATTGTTTCAAACAGTTCGGGAGTGAATACGGGAATTTCCTCGGGCGTCTGATCTTCCTTGCCGCCGAGCACCTGTATCACGCGGACACCGACATCTTCATAGCCAAGTGAGGCATCTCTGCCTTCATCTCGGTACTCGGTACGGCAATCGGTTCTCGCCGTATTCCATGCACCGCCCTTGACGCCGAGTGTAACGGCAGTCCCGTTGTTGTTCCTTTCGGTGGAAGTCCATTCCCAGACATTGCCCCAGAAATCAACAGCACCGTGCGCACCGCGCGTAACCTTTGCGTATTGTTCAACCGGCGTTCTGCCGTCATTGACACCGCAGTTGAAGTCAGCATCCTTCGGCATGTGACCCGCGGCAAACTCCCATTCGCTCTCGGTGGGAAGGCGATAGAGATTTTCTGCGTCATTCGCTGTCAGCCAGCTGCAATAGGCTTCCGCGTCCGCCGCAGAGACCATATTGACCGGATAGTTTTCTTCCCCGGCAGGATAGGTGCCGTTTACCCAATTTAACGGAGCTTGGTGACCCGTCGCATCGACAAACGCCTTGTACTGCTCATTTGTTACCTGCGTGCGGCTGACATATATGTCAATCCCTGCGCCCATGACCGGAATGTATTCGTACATCGGCGCGTCCGCGACCTTCCATTTGAGAAGCCTTTCATCGGTAAAGCGCAGTATGGTGGAGTTGATCCTGTCCCAATAGGTCAGATACATTTCATCCACGATTTCCTGCATCTCGGCAACCTTCGCGTCCCCGCCGGGTTTGCCCTGCGTTTCGGCTTTCAGCTCGGCGAGCTTTGCTTCCTTGCGGACAAGCACTGCGTCATAATTGCGAATGACAGCGGCACGGAGGTTTTCGTAGTTTTCGTCGCTCGGCTCTCTCTGATAGAGCGAGATCAAACGCTTTGTTTCCTCGTCAAGCTCCGGCTGCTCCTTTTCGATAAAGTCGCTGTGTTCAAACATATTCATGCCGTCGTCATCACTTGCTGCAAATACCGATATCGAAAGTACGGTATTTGCCATCAGCACGGCAAGAGCGATACTGATGATACTGCGTAATTTTTTCATAAGATCACTCCTTTCGGATTTTCGGAAAACGCTCAGTTACCTTTCTGTTCTCCGTTTTTAAGCCCGTTCTTCAGCCTGTTTTTGAGTCCGTTTTTGTATCCGGCTTTTGCACCGCCGGCAAGTCCGTTCTTGAGACCATTCTTTGTGCCTTCCTTGAGACCCTGCTTAGTGCCGTCTTTCAGCCCTTCCTTAAGTCCCTCTTTCAGACCGTTTTTAAGCCCTTCTTCAAGCACGGTAATGGTTTCTGTCTCGGGTTCTTTTGTGTCAACTTCTGTGTTTTCCGCAGCGAATACGCCAAACGAAAGTGCCGAGCATACGCAAAGAGCCGCAAGAGTCGTTCCTATGATTTTTGTGAATTTCATGGTAAATACCTCGTTTCTTAAATTTTATTATGAAAGAAACAGCAGCGCGCTTTGCTTTTTCTTATCAACAAATTCAGTCGGCTTTATCTGTAAGCCAGCTTATGAGATCAATATCTTTATCAAGGTAAGTCAGCGACGGCACCGTAAAGTGATCCGCATCGCCGAAAATTGTGATTCCGGCATTTCCTCCGGCTTCTTTCAAAGCCGCGACAAATTCCATCGAGGAATCGGGCGGCACAATCGTATCGGCTGAGCCGACAAACGCCCATACGGGGATATTTTTCAGTTTTTCTATATATTCAGGTTGCACCCGGACGCTTCCCGAAAGCGGAGCAATCCTTGCAAACAATGTGGGATACGAAAGTACGAGGTTCCATGTTCCCGTACCGCCCATACTGTGACCGGTGAGCGAAATGTTTTCTTCGTAAATGCCGAATTTCGATACTGTCACCTGTATCAACTCGTATACTGCCGCCGCTCCGTTTGCCCAGCCCTTCTGCGAGGACGGAAGCTGCGGTATGATGACATAAGCCCGCACATCGCCGAGCTGACCGTCCCGCAGGTATTTCGGAAAACCGTCGACCGCGGTAATCAGCTCAAGATCATCGCCTTTGCCGCTTCCGCCGTGCAGATAGACGATGAGCGGCATATTTTCTGTCGGATCAGACGGTGTGTAGAGCCAATATTTCAGTTCACCGAGCGAATTTGTTTTGATACTGCACGCGTGGAAGGAAGATGCCGCTGCCGGCTTATCTTCGGGTTTCGTGTCTTCCGTGCTTTCTTCCGAAGTTTCTGGGATCTCCGTATTTTCCGTTATTTCTTCTGTACGCTGCTTGGGAGTGCTTCCCTCCGTGTTCGGCGTCTGTCCGCTTCCGCATCCCGAAAAAACGGTGATAACGGTAGCTGTCATCAGCACAGCAAGTAATATGGCAATGGTTCGTTTCATAAAAAGCACTCCTTTTTCTCCGCTATTTCAGTGTAGCGGTTATTTTTATTCTGTCGGGCTTTGTCAGCTCAAAGCTCAGTTTTCCTTTGTGATTTTCCGCAACGGCTTTTGCAATCGAAAGTCCGATGCCGAAGCCTTTGGTTTTATCGGAGGTGTCGGCACGGTAAAATCTGCCGGACAGCTTTCCGATATTTTCTTCGCTGATGCCGACCGCATCGTTTTCGGTGCTGATTTTTACACCGTGTCCCTCGGCGGAGAGCGTCAGCCGGACGCTTCCCCCGGCGGGGCTGTATTTGAAGGCATTGTCAAGCAATACCGTAAGAAGCTCGCGTATCGCTTTTTCGTCACCGCAATAGGAAATCCCGCCGTCTATTGAGACATCAAAGCGTTTTCCGGTGTTTTCAGCCACGGAACGGAAAGAACTTGCCACATCCTCTGCCACATCGGATATGGGGAAAATGATTTTTTTCATTTTCTCGTCCTGCTCCTCCGCACGGGCAAGATAGACGAGCCTGTGCGTCAGCTCGGTCATCTCCGCAGTTTGCTTCATAATGTCCGTGAGCCACTCGTTCTCTCCGATTTCGGACTCAAGTAGTTGTGCGTCGGCGTTTATTACCGTCAGCGGTGTTTTCAGCCCGTGGCTTGCCGAGGTGATAAATTCTTTCTGCTTCTGCCGATTTCTTACGAGAGGCGCAACCACGGTTCCCGATATCGCCGTCAGCAATACCGCCATGACCGCAATACCCGAAAGCGAGATCAGGATCAGCGATCTTGCGTTGCTTCTGAAGGATTCTGTTGCCACGATACGCGAGAGGAATGTAATCTTAATGATGCCGGCTTCATGACGGACAAGATAACGGTATCCTTCAATGTACCCTTTTTCGCTTTTGTCGGCAATCACTTTTTTTGCAAGTTCTGTGGCAAGCGGACGGGTAACGAGAGAGGTGTGTTCAAGGTCAAAATCAAACGATCTTGCCTCAAGGTCAAATGTCACTTTGAAATATCTTGCGTCATCGGCTTCCGCCGCGGTTTCCAGGGATTTTATGATGGTGTCCGCCCGCAGCGTCATCTGTCGGTAGCTTCTGCAAATGCTGAATGTGACAATTGCCGTTTGCAGGACAATCAATGCAAGAACGGAGAGCAACACAAATCTGACCTGAAGGCGGCGTTTCAGTCTGTTTTTCATCTCTTGCCCTCCAGAATGTAGCCCGCACCGCGTTTGGTGTCAATGCGGATATCGGCGCCGATGGCTTCGAGCTTGCGGCGAAGGTAGGAGATGTAAGTCCAAACCGTGTTGTCCTCAGCGCGGCTGTCGGGATCCCATATATTTTCAAGAAAGCGAGACGAAGAGATCACCGTTTCGGGATTGCGCATGAGAAGGAGCATCGTCTGATATTCCTTATTTGCCAACTTGTAGCTTCCGCCGGGTGCCGACAGCTCAAACGACTGCGTATTCAGCGTCACATTTCCGAAAGACAGCATATTGTTCTGTTGAACCTCGGTCTTTCTCGTCAGCACCCGAAGTCTTGCGAGAAACTCGCGCATATCGAAGGGCTTTGTCAGATAGTCGTTCGCTCCGGCATCAAGCCCCGCGACCTTATCGTCAATTTCGGATTTCGCGGTCAGAAGCAGAACCGGCGTCGTGTTGTGTTCGGCTCTCGCCCGTGACAGCACGCTCACACCATCTGCCACGGGCATCATATGTCAAGAACCGCAGCATCATAATAGCCGCTTTGCAGATAAGCAAGGGCGTCACCGCCATTGTCGACCGCATCCACGGAATAATTGTTTTTCTGAAGTATCGAGGTCAGCGCCCGACGAAGCGAGCTGTCATCCTCGGCAATCAGTATTTTCATATACTTTCCTTTCCGCCCGGATCGTTGTTTTGCTTTCTGTGACCTCATTTTATCGCGTCAACCTCAATCGTGGCTCAAAGATTTTTTGTTTTTTGAAAATATTTTCGTTTTTTCATTATACCATAATCGAATTGATTTTTCAATTTGCTTTTGCATACTGCCAACAGGCGCAAATCCGTTTTTTGGCGGATTTGCGCCTGTTAAGTTTTGCTTTTCAGTTCGCGGCGAAGGCTTTCGCGGTAAGTGCGCCGTCTTCGTCGTAAAGGTCAAGGTGACTGCTGAAGGCGGCTTTGAGATCGATGTTGATCGACAGCTTCCCGTCGCTCTCGTGAATCACGATATTGTCAACGAGCAACCGCAGGTTGTTGTCGCTGACCGCACCGTCCTTGATGATGCCGTCAAGGATGTCGATACTGCTTTTCATTTCGGCTTTTCGCTTGCGGATGGTCGTATCATAATCACGGATGGCTTCGATTTCCGCTGTCAGGCTCTTAATCTCCGCCTCGCATTTTTCAAGCATACCCGTATAAATGTCGGCGTGTTCACGGTCACGGATACGCTCCAGAAGTATCTGCTCCTGATCGCTTTTCCGCTGTGCGAGCCTGTCGGTCAGGTTTTTGATCCGCTTCTCGGAGGTGTTTTTCTTTGCAAGCCAGCTTTTTACATCGGTTTCAATCGTCCGGTAGTTGGTTTCGGTTTCCTCCTTGATGGCGATCAGTTCATCGTAAATCAATTTGTCAAGCGTTGACTCGTCAATCCTGTGTGCGGTACAGTTCTCTTTGCCGTAACGGTGGTAGCCGTTGCAGGTGTACTCGTAGCGCACATTGTCCCTCCAAACACGCTTTCGGCAGACAAAGGAGGAGCCGCAGTCCCCGCACTTGATCAGCCCCGTATAGCGGTGGTGCGGCGCGTTCTGTCCGGCGCGGACATTGCGCTCCACATTGTCACGGAGTAAAAATTGTGCCTGCTCCCATATCTCTCTTGATACGATAGCAGGCACAAAGTTTTCATGCCGGTAGTGTTCTTCCTCTGGCAGTTCCTTGCGGATATGATTGATCTTGCTGGTGTAGGATCGGTGGCAGACGAGAGTTCCGCAGTAAAATTCATTTTGCAGAACACGCTTAATTCCCGTGTTCTCCCACAGGAAGCGGTGTGCGATTTCCGGCTTGTTATATCCGAGCTTCTTTCCGAGGAGCTTCTGCTGGTAATAGCCCTGCGACTTGATGCCCTCGGCGTTGAGGATTTTGGCAATCGCCTTGATCCCATAGCCGGAGAGATACAGGTCAAAGATGCGGCGGACAATGGCGGCTTGTTCCTCGATGATGACCACCTCACCGGTGTTCTTGTCTTTGAAATACCCCATCGGCGGGATCAGAACGATACCTTGCTTCTGCTTCTGCTTGTATCCCGCACGGATTTTCTTGGAGATGTCCCGGCAGTACATATCGTTGAAGATCCCCTTGAAGCCGACCATCAGTTCATCATCCTCGTTGCTTGTGTCGATGTTTTCCGTCACCGACAGCACACGCACATCGTGTTCCCGCAGGTAGTCAATGAAGAGTGCCGTCTGCGTTTTGTGTCTGCCGAGGCGGGAAAGGTCTTTGACGATGACGGCATCAATCGTCTTTTTCTCCACCTCATCATAGATTTTTTCAATGCCCTCACGGTTGAAGTGCATGCCGCTGACATTGTCGTCAAAGGATTCTCCGACGACGCTGTAACCGTTGTTCTCCGCGTATTCCACCAGAATATTTTTCTGATTGGTCAGCGAATTCAGTTCCTTGTCCTCGTCACGGGACAGGCGGTAATAGAGCCATGCTCTCATAAAATTTCTCCTTTCTTACGCCGACTTTTCTTCGGCGTTCTTTTTGATTTCTTCTTTAGCCGTCAGAATTTCCACGGCAGGGGTGTCATCCGCAAGGTAATCGCGGATCACGGATTTCAGAAACGAATTGAATTGTTTGTCGTTTCCGGTGTACATAAAGCACACGCTTTCGATGACCGGTTCTTTTCTCTTTCCGCCCATAAACGCTCCTTTCTTCACAGAATCGGCTGAACCTGAGCGCAATTCCTTGTGACGCTCCCTCGGTGGTAGCACACACAATACCACAACACTTGCCGCAAGTCCAGCTGTTTTTTCAGAATTAGCAATTCAGACATATTGTTTTGTCATAAATAAAAACCAAAGCCCTGATCTTCGTCCTGCGTGCTGTACGCGGAATATTGAAGCAGTGCCTTGGGTTCGACCTTGATGCCGAGCATTTCCAGCTCCATGACTGTCAGCTTATCGATTTGATAATCTTCGACGGGCGGGGTGAAGCGCCCTTCATACGGCATGGTTTCAAGCAGACTTTTCAGGAGCGAAAACAAACCTTCGCCCACCGTATAACCGTGTTTCGGATGCAGGCGGTTTTCAAACTGCTGATACTGCACAGCAAGTCCCGACTCACATCCGCCGAGGAGAAAATAAATCTCCAGATTTTTTCGCAGAAGCTGCTCGGCAAAGAGCTTGTTGTCACGGCATTTATGACCGTCCGGCGTGGTGAAGGTTATATACTTGTGTTCCTCCTGCCAGTCCACCTTGTAGCCGTGCATCTCCATCTCGTAGATAAAATCTTCTTTGCAGGAGGTGCGGCAGGCAACGGAATATGCCTTGCGGCGCAGCAGGTCTTTCCACTTCGGCATCGAACCGAATGAAGATTTTGCTTCGGTTTCCGACAGCCCATACTCTCGGCAGAGCCGGTTGGAATACTCCTTGACGCGGGCAAGGTCATCGGCAGTCTGATGAAACTTTTTTCCGCTTTCCATGTTCACCGAGTTCATGACGAGATGATTGTGAAGATGATCACGGTCGCAATGTGTGGCAACAACGACCTGATAGCCGGGAAAGTATCCGGCAAAACGCAGACCGATTTCGTGCGCGGTTTCGGGAGTCAGCTTGTCATCGGGGCTGAACGATTGGACAATGTGGTAATATTGTCTGCCGTCGATCTTGCCGAATTTGTTTTTTACAAAGCGGAATTCGTCAAGTGCAGACTCGGGCGTGCAATGGATTCCCGAAACCAATATGCCGTCCTCGGTCTTGCTTTCGTTCATGACATAGGAAAAAATGTTGTTCATCGGGCATCCCGAAGCAATGAATTTAACGATTGCCATACTTTTTGCACCTCCTGTTTGGTTTCTCCGAGGTCAACTGCCCGAACAAATCCTGCGTTGACGGCACGGGTAAGCTGATTGAGATTGTTGCCGATGCGCTGAAGCTCGTGCGCAATTTCATCGGCTCCGTCGATGTTAACGATCTCTTTTTTGAAAATACAGTCGCGGGCAAAGTCGCTGATGCGCCTGTAATGACCGCAGGAATGTTCCTCGATCCATGTCTTTTCTTCCGGCGTGACGCGGAAGGAAATGATGATATTTTTGTTTTCTTCTTTCACTGAAAGACTCCTTTCGTAAATAATTGATAGGGGTATGGGATTCGCCTGATGCCTTTGACGCCGCCGGAATCGGCTGGCGTCATACAAAGGCGAAACTCGCAATAATCTGCAGCAATTTGAAAGCCTCATGCAGGGACGCAAGGGTCGCAAGGGACGAAAGATATGAGGGCAGAAGAAGTTGAGGCACTTGGGTCACTTAAGGCACTCTCTGTCGGTTGCGGTGACACATATTTCACGCGGATATACTTTTGACCGTTGCTTCGCCTGCTTTCAAAGTAGACACCGAGCGCTTCCATCTGAAACCGCCAGCGGTTCATCATCTGCTTCATCCCTTTGGAGGTCACCTCTCTGCCGAGCTCGGCAGATAACGTAGAAGCCAGTTCCGTGTTGCTCCCGCTGAATTCAAGTGTCCTTTTCATCAGTGTGACCAGAGCCGCCATCTCATCAGGCATCATGCTTTCCGGCATGGTCAGACTGTCGGCAAGCAACTCCCAGGTGCAGGTGTTCGGCACCAGCTCCAGCTTCATCTTGCGGTCACGGATATCTCGCCCGGCAGCGTACAGCGTTGCACAGCTTTCTGTGCGCTCGTCTTTTTCAAGAATATAAATGGCATCAACAGCACCTGCAATTCCCGTGCTTCCGGACAGCTTGTTGATGGGATCCTTGTCTCCCATTTTCCGCAGGTGGTGTACAAGCAGAAGGCAGATCTTCAGTTCCTCTGCCAAAGCACGGAGCGGTTGCAGTTCGGTATAATCGTTGCCGTAGGAGACATCCCCTGTCGGGGTACGGATCAGTTGAAATGTGTCGATGGCGACGAATGTGACAGCAGGATGTTCGTGTTTGAATTTCCGAATCCAATCGCAGACCCCACCCTCGATAGAGGCATTTCCGGTTGCAAAATACAGCCCCGGCGGCACATCGTCTGTAACCGTGTTGAGCCGTTCCTGAATCCGGCGTTCGGAATCCTCCAGACAGAGGTAGAGTGTTCCTCCTTGTGTAACGGGAAGTCCCCACATCGGCTCTCCTTTTGCGATGTGAATACAGAGGTCGAGGACAAGCCATGATTTACCGACCTTCGGGGAACCGCCGAGAATGCAAAGTCCCTGCGGCAATAAGGTTTCGACGCAAAACTTCGTTTCGGGAAGTCTTTTGTCCATAAGGGTTTCGCCGTCGATGACGGCAAGCGTTTGTTTTTTCAAGCGTTATGCTCCTTTCGTGATTTTCGCACACAAGCGTTTGTGTGCGGTTGATTATCTTTGCGGGGCAAGTCCCCGCAGGACTTCTTTTCTCGCCACACGGGACGAATTCGGCGGTGTTACGCTGCTATATTCTGCATGATGCTCATCTCCTTTCGCTCCGCATATGGGAGCAGTTTTTATAATTACAAGGCAAAAGAAAAAGACCCGCACCGAATCGGCACGGATCAAAAATCTGAAATGCGGCATATCAAAAGAATTCCGGTGTTGTCGCCGCACCGACCGGAGTTGCAGAGATCGTGCAAGAGGAAGTTTGCATCGTCCCGGCTCCTCCGGTCTGCCTGCTTCCGGTATGTTCCTACGCTCGCTTGACCGCGTATTTCGGGATACTGCCGACTCGCTCGCCGATCCTTCCGGAGCGTGATCATCACGCCTTCCTCCTCGGCACGAGGCGCCACCCTCGCTGTTATGGCAAGTTCCGTATCCCGTATCCTCCCGGGGCAGGAGTATTCAATTGTCACCACAATTGCGGTGGGACGAACATATTGTAATGTCCCTCCATTGATACCCCAAGGTCAGAAACGCAAAATGTTCCTGACAGCAGAAATTTTTTTGAAAATATTTTTTTTGCACAGAAAAAGCCACCCGACTTTTTACGGTCGGGTGGCTGTGTGTTATAGCAGTTCGATAAATTGGAATTTATATAATTGGTTTGCCTATGTGCTTATCTATTCTCCATTGCGGAGGATTTCCATCATCAGCCCAGTATTCATCTATTGATACAATTTTATCATTTGCGGTTCTTATGAATGACACCACATGGAAATATACACTTCTGTCTTGGGGATAAACTTTTGTTACCGTGATGAATAAAGTCCCTATCACTTCAACCCGTTCAACCGTTCCATCCCAATCACCCGGATATTCACAGTTTGCGATGATGAACTCATCGACCGTAAAGTGCTCGTTGGAACAATGCCAATTCACATACGCATCTTTGTGAAAGAAGGTTCTGATTGTGCTCTCATCTTGAGCCAACACAGCCTTAATAAAACGGTATACGTCCATCGTTATTTACCTCCTCAAATTCCGATTTATCGATAACTTATTATACCATAAATCTCCCGTTTTTCAACCGCTTCCGCTTACATTCCGCCCATACCCTGGTCGGTATCCTGCGGGACATCCTCCAGGAAATTTATAAATCAAACTTGAAAATACACTTTTCTGTATCACCATAGTTAACTCTCATATCGCTATCCTCAGGAAGTTCTGCGATTTCCAACAATTCGCCTTTCAGATATTCAAGGGTTTTCCTGGACGGAATATTGTCTGGATTGCAGGTGATATACAAATAACTCATATTATGCTTTTTTGCCAGTAAAAAAAGCAATTTACAGGCTTTCGCGGCATAATGGTGCCCCCTGTATTTCTCATATACGCTATATCCGATATGCCCCACGTAGTAAAGGCTGTCATTATATCCGATCCTCAGCGCACAACGCCCCATAACAGTTCCTTGACGGTCGCAGATCAAAAAATGATATGCCGGCACCCAATTCTTAACCGGATCAGCTTCAGTCGTTTTTTCCAAAATCAGTTTGATTTCATCGCTTTCCAAAAAATTCGTATCCAAAAACACAACAACCTCCGTAAATCCCGATTTGTCGTTATCTTATCCTTGTTCTTTTATATACATTTCAAACTGCTCCCGCATAGCTTGCAGGCGTTTGGTCACGGCGCTGTGCGTCTTATAGTCGAGCGCCTCCGCAATTTCCTTCTGCGTTTCACCGTTTTCCCGCATGATGAAAATAATACGGTCATCCCCTGACAGCGTGGAAAGGAATCCGTTTCGCAGTTCCGCATAGGCTTCTTCCATGCTTTCGGTGGGAGAAAAGAAATCAGCGGCACTTTCAACGGCATCTCTGTCGGTTGCCATCACTTCTTCAAGCGACAATGCCGCACCGAGTTGCGTATCGGAATGCGTCCATCTTTTCAGAAAATTGATTTTGTCGTGATTTTCACACACGGAATCGTTGAAATCCTCGTGCGCCGTAAGCTTTGTTTCACCCTTATGGAGCGCCGCAAAGATTTCCGGTATTTTTTGTGCCGTCATCAGTGCGTTAGTCATTTCTTCCATAAAAAGCCCGGCAAGTTTGTCCACAACATCTTCGATTTCTTCGTCGGTCAATTCCTCCGGTGTCTTTCCGTGCGCCTTTGCACAGGCTTTGAATCCGGCTTCGGGCCCCTGCAGGTCGGAAAAGAATTTGTCGATAGAGGCTTTGAATTGTTCCTCATCGCCCATAATTTGGGCAACCATATCCGCAATGTACGCCGTGTCGCCTTCTTTCAGACAGTTCAGCGGATAGTTTTTCGAGAAATTTCTCATCGAGCGCTTGTTGCCCGTTTCGGGAAGGAGCTTCAGCCATGACTGTGCAAAAAACTTTTTCGCCTTGGCATAAATCCGAAGTTGTGCGGGCGTATATTTTTTGTCATCAAAGGCAGGGATGTTTCCGGTAAAATCATGCGTTTCATAGTACGCCTGAAGCGCATCCCGCGTCTTTTTGTCGTATGGCATAGCGAGTCCTCCGTGGAGATTATTCTTTCTGAAATTAATTATACCATTTTTTCGACCGTTTTTCAAGTCGTAATACTTGCAATGCTCATGGTTTTATGTTATACTGTATGCAGATGCGTCGGTACGGTCAGATCGACTTGTCACCGAGGTGTCATTACCATCAGGTTCTAGTGAGGGTTCCTTCATGCAGGTTCAAGTCCTGTTATCCGCACCAAAGCAATATAATCCGAACCAAATCTTCTTAATCGGAGATGGGTTCGGATTATTTGTTT